>SDBT01000419.1_pt1 | contig 66699 bp, 57 predicted proteins | sample 2277101 | NCBI WGS metagenome assembly SDBT01 (sample SAMN10404973, study PRJNA504765) | marine sediment metagenome | isolation source: marine sediment core GS10_PC15, 103 cmbsf | place: Arctic Ocean: Southern Knipovich Ridge | collected 2010 | reverse complement strand
GTCACATCACCATCAACTTCTAAATCACGACCGACAAATGCATCACCTAATACTTCTAAATCTTCATTAATTAAAGCGTCTTCGGCAACTTCAAGAAAACTTGTTATTACTGTTTTTCCAACAGTCACATCACCGTCAACTTCTAAACTTTCTGTAATAGTCGTATTGCCAATAACTTCTAAATCACCACCGACAAATGCATCACCTAATACTTCTAAATCTTCATTAATTAAAGCGTCTTCGGCAACTTCAAGAAAACTTGTTGTTACTGTTTTTTCAACAGTAACATCACCATCAACTTCTAAATCTCCACCGACAAATGCATCTTCAGCAACTTCTAAATCTCCACCAATAAATACATCATCAATAACTTCAAGATTGCTTGTTATTACCTCGTTTTCAAAAATTATATCACCATCAACGGTTAAATCATCAAGAACCTTTATTGTATTTGCTGTTAATGTTTTTCCAACAGTTAAATTACATTCAATATCAACATTATCAGTTATTGACACATCCCCAACAACATCCAATTGGCCTGTAATAACAGCACCGCCATCAACTTCTAGTCCTTTTGTAATATCAACAGCACCGTCAATTTCTACATCACCACCAACAAAAAAGTCATCATTCACAATTAAATTATCACCAACAGTTAGATCTTTTTTAATTGTACCGGTGCCGCACACCTCCAGATCCTGACCAACATCCAAATCTTTGCCGATCTCAACACTGTTTTTTACTTTTAATAAGCCGCATACAGTTGCATTTTCACCAATGCGTAAATTATTTTCTATACAAAGATTTGTTATGGTATCATCATCAATGGGACCTTCCATCTCTTCAACAAAATCTTTTTCTCGTGGCGCTCGAGTTGTTTCTTCATCTAATGTATTACCTTGAGCTATTATTTCTTTTGGTCTATTATTTTTTGGTTTACTTGAAAAACGACTACCTTTTGTTTGGAGTATTTTTTCAGATTTTTTATTATCTGTTTTTTTTGTATCGGCAATTCGTCTATTTTTTCTTTGAACTCGATTATGTGTAGTAATATTTTCAGTTTGAGGCATTACTGTACCATTCAACAGTAATAGCATATATATAACAGTATATAATTTTTGCATTTGTACTCCTTTTTTTGTTTATACACAAATGTGCCATTACTATACAAAGTGAATTTTGGCCAAGTAAAGATATTGTTTTGATTTTTTTATAAGATAATAAAATCAATTATTATAGATTAGTTTTTTACTTACTATTTAGACTTATGAAAAAAAATAAAGATATGAAAAAGATAGCAATTTGGGGATGTGGAAGAACTGGTATTTCTGCACTTACTTTTTTTAAAAAACAAGGATATTATATATATATTATTGATCAAAATGTACCATCAAAAAAATTACAAAAATTACTAACGCGTTGCAATGTAACATTTATAGAACAAAAAAATATAAGGAAAGTTTTTTGTTCTGTTTTTTGTATACTTCCATCTCCGGGTATTAACATAGAAAAACATTACGCGACATATAAAGATAAATTTATTTCTGAATTGGATCTATTTTATAATCATTTTGATAAACCAAGTATTGCAATTACAGGAAGCGTTGGAAAAACATCAATCACAACAATCTGTGCTGAAATAATTAGTCGTACAAAAAAAAACTGTTTTGTTGGCGGAAATATTGGCATTCCCATGCTTAAGGCTATCAACGAAAAAAATACATTTGATTGCGCATTACTTGAACTATCAAGTTTTCAACTTGAATATACCCGTATATTTGCACCTGACATTGCAGTACTGACTAATATTTATCCAAATCATTTTGATCGACATAAAAATATTCAAAATTATATTAATGCAAAATTACATATATTTGCTTATCAACATAAAAATCAATATGCAATACTGCCTCTTTCATTACAAAAAATTGTAACCCAGAAAATTTCTTTAAAACAACAATGTATATTTTTTATTCTTCGCCCACCAACTAATAAAGAAAAAAAAGAACTGAAATCAAAAGATGCAATTATTTTTATGCACAAAAATAATATTATCTATTATCAAAATAATCATTACCAACATGTTACAAAAATTCCCATAAACCCAACTAACTTTTTTGCACAAAATTGGCTTATTGTTTGTGCAATTATAAAGATAATGCATATTCCAATGCATTATCTGCATCAAGCAAATTTTACGCTTCCTGAACATCGACTTGAATATATAACAACGCATAATAATGTTCACTTTTATAATGACTCAAAATCAACAACTCCATCATCTACGCAAGCAGCGCTTTCTAAATTTAAAAACAAACAAATACATCTTTTTTTAGGTGGGCTTGATAAAGGTTTGGATCGTGAGCCATTAATTGCATCATGTAAGAATAAAAAGATAATTGTGTACACATTCGGCATGCAAGCAGACGCATTATATACATTATGTAGAAAATATAGCATTCCAGCAAAAGCACATGATACACTCGTAACTGCATTTGAATGTTGTATAGAAGACTGCAAGCCTGAAGATATTGTATTATTTTCACCTTCGGGAAGCAGTTTCGATTTATATAAAAATTACCAAGAACGAGGTCGCCATTTTAAACAATTGGTAACAGAGTTTTGTAATAAGTGATAATTATGCAACAAAATAAATCTTTCGATCTTTTTTTCACACTCGGCCTTTTTTGCGGCATTATAATATTATTATTACTGCTTGGGTGTCTATTTGTCTATTCATCAAGTTCTGCATATGCACTTCATACACGTGCAAACGCACACTACTATCTTATACGTCATTTAATTGGTATCTTTTTAGGAATAATTGGTGCCTGCATTATTCAATTATTTCACCCACGTGTATTACAAAAAATTAATCGTATTATAATTATTGTTTGCATTGGCATTGTGGCTCTCACGATTGTTGGACCATTTGCAAAGCAGATTAACGGTTCTTTCCGTTGGCTTTCAATTGCAGGATTTATGTTTCAACCAAGTGAACTGGTTAAATATTCAACAATACTTTTTGTTGCAGATACACTCAGTTTATGTGCGAATAAAAAAAAAATTTCATGCAAAAACTTTATATCATTGCTTTTTTTGCTATCTATTGTTAGTTATTTGTTATTACGCCAACCAGACTTTGGCCTCACTGTAACACTCATAACAACAACACTTATTCTTTTTTTTATTGCAAATTATAACATAAAAATATTAATCGGCATTGTTTCATCTTTTATTGTAAGTGCACTTGTACTTATTATCATTAAACCGTATCGCATGAAACGAATTTTTTCTTTTTTAAACCCTTGGCGCGATCCACAAGGAAGTGGTTTTCAATTAATTCAATCATTTACTTCATTTGGATTGGGACATTGGCTTGGTGATGGTATTGGATATTCAAAACAAAAATTTTTCTATTTACCTATGCAACATACTGATTTTATTTTTTCAATTATTGGTGAAGAACTTGGGCTTATTGGTACTGTAAGCATTGTTTTATTATATATTGGGTTTTTATACACCGGATATCGACTTGCACGAATGACGAATGATCTTTTTTCTTTTTTTACCATTGTTGGTTACATTACACTTACAATACTTCAAACTAGTATTAATATGTGCGTTGCAACTGGTCTTATTCCTCCAAAAGGTGTTGGTTTGCCATTTATCAGTTATGGCAATACTGCTTTGGTCTGTAATTTATGGATGATTGGTGTTATTATAACAATAATGCGACATTCTAAAGATAAAGCGAAGAATTTTTATGCAAACACAAAACCAACATTTAACACAAGCTATACAAAATATAAATAATTTAGAACAACAAATTGATCCACTTAAAGACAATATTAGTTCAATTTCACTTGTGCGTGTTTCTGGCTCTGATGTTGACATTGTTAATGCTGCACGCGTTTCTTATGGAAAATTTGTAGACAAAGTTTCAGAACGTGATGAAAAATTAATTAAATTTTTAATTGAACATAATCATACCAGTCCATTTGAACATAATCAACTTTCATTCAGAATAAAAGCTCCTATTTTTGTTGGACGACAATGGATGCGTCATCGGATGAACTCATACAATGAAATAAGTTATCGCTATGTAAAAGCACCTTTTGAATTTTACACACCGCCAAAATGGCGTTTTCAAGATACCATAAACAAACAAGCGTCAGTCGGATCATTTGAAAATGAAAATCTAAAAAAAGAATATGACACTGCAATTGCAAATGCGGTAAAAACATATGAAAGCTTACTAGAACAAGGCGTTTGTCGCGAACTTGCGCGCGGCGTTCTTCCACTTTCTACCTACACACAATTTATTTTCACCTGTAACTTACATTCACTAATGCACTTTTTAAAACTACGTTTGCATCCAAGTGCACAATTTGAAATTCAACAATTTGCACGTGCAATGTTCCATTTTGCAAAACCACATTTTTCTATTGCACTCAAAGAGTTTGAGCGTATTCATTTGCATGACATTGATATGTCGATTGATGATTTTACACCTAACTTTGAGCGTACTGCAGGATAAAGTTTTTCGTTTTATTGTAACAATTTAAAGAAATATTAACATAACTCAGAGTTATCAGACGTTAATGATAATAAAAACAAAATAGTTATGTCGTCACATATCAAGTATATAACTGTTCGAAATTAGAAAAATATTGTAATTTTAAGGTTTTTATGAAAAAAAGATTGTCATCCCCGGCTTGAACGGGGATCCAGGAGTGTAAATAAAATTTAATCCAATTAATTTAAATTTAAAAGTATGACCACAAATAATTATGTCATCCAGGATCAAGGTCCGGGATCTATTCATCATAAGTTTTCAATTTTCGAGCCGCATCAATGCTTGAAAAACTTCCGGTCGTGATTTTTGCAAATAATACAACGGCGCCACTTGTTTTTCTTTTTTAACTTTAAATGGAGCAGGCATATCTTCTTTTAATGCTTTTACAAACGTATTATTATGTTCAATTGCATAAGTCATATAATTTTCCACAAATTTATCATCATATCGATAGTCAACACATAGTTTATACAAAATTGGCGTGTGATTTTTTTTGTCCTGATAAATATAATTAATTTGCTCAATACACTCTTTAAATTCAGGTAAAAGCTTATAATCATCTTTTTCTAATTGTTTTTTCATAATATCATCATATAAACCAATTAAATAACTATGTTTACATCCATTATAATCTTTAACATCTTCTAAATAACGCAATGCACAAAACAGAAGCCGATCTTTGATTAATTCATGTGCATTTTCAAATAGACCATTTTTTATGTAATCTATAAAATTTTCCCTATTTATTTGCTCTTGTTTGCAAATATTCAATATTTTTTTATTTTTTTCTTTTGAACAACGATTATAATCTTCTATTTCTTGCATCCTTTTTTGAGACAAATTAATACCTCTATATTCACAATACCGTATCCTATCTTTGTTAAAAAGAAGACCATATTTGTAAAATTCTTCAATCACATTAAGAATGGGTTCCAATGGTGGATCTGTAAGTTCTTTCCAAAAAGAATCTAACGGTTTAAAACAGGCACTTCGAGCTCCATGTTTTAACAAAAACTGAATAAAACCTAGATTGCAAGAAAAAGTGGAATCATAACCTTGAAATAAATTATGTATACTTTCATCAAGCGGTGTATAACACAATTCAAAACCAAAAGTTTCATTAATATTTGCACCAAGCTGAAGTAGGGTTTTTACTGCTTTTTTTACTTCTTCAATAGTATCTTGATTTTTATTTTCTAATCTACATATTATATGCAAAAAAGTCCTACCAAAAAGATCTTTTTTGCTTAAATCTACTTTACCAGGAGATTTTAGAATAAGATCAATGTAATCAGAGCATTTGTTATCACTTATAAAACTAATCGCAAAACTGACAAAAAATGCTAATCCTGTTATTTTTTTCATGTTTTTCCTTTTGATGTTACTTGTATACTAAATTTTATTTTGAACTGTCCCCGCATTTGCGGGAACTCTAATGTTACCAATTCATAAGTAGTTCAACCAACAATCTTACACCAACACCGGTAGCACCATCTTTATAATATGGTTTATTTGGAACTCCAAATGCAGTTCCTGCAATATCAAGATGTACCCACGGCGTATCTTCAACAAAGTTTTGCAAAAAGTGCGCAGCAGTTGTTGCACCTGCTTGAATTTTATCATTACCAATATTACAAATATCAGCAACTGAGGATTTTATCGCTTTTTTATAGTCATCACCGAGCGGCAATTGCCACATTAAATCTCCAGAAATTTGTCCTGCAGAAATTATTTTTTGTGCCAAATCATCATGCTCACTAAAAAGTCCTGTATAAAATGGTCCTAATGCGTATGCACATGCACCAGTCAATGTTGCAAGATCAATAATTGCATCTGGACTGAAATGCTCAACAGTATAAGAAAGCGCATCAGCAAGAACCAATCGCCCTTCTGCGTCGGTATTTTTAACTTCTGCAGTTTTACCGTTATAAAAACGTAAAATATCACCCGGCTTTGTTGCTTTTCCACTAGGTAAGTTTTCAGAAAGCGGTGTTACACCAACAACGTTAATATTCGGTTTAAGTTGCGCAATCGCCTCCATTGTTGCAATCACCGCAGCAGCACCGGACATATCTTCTTTCATAGTTTCCATATAACGCGGTGGCTTTAAACTTAATCCTCCAGAATCAAAAGTAATACCTTTACCCACAATTGCAATAGTTTGTGCATTTGGTGCATTTGGTGCATTTGGTGCATTTGGTGCATTAAATTTGTATTCCATAATAACCAAGCGACATTCTTTATCCGAACCACGAGAAACACCCGCCAAGCCACCCATACCCATTGTGTTTACTTGTTGTTCGTTAAATATAGTAATATTTAGCCCATGTTTTTTTGCAATCTCTTCTGCTTTATCTGCCAAATGTGGTGGTGTTAAATCTGATGGAGGTAAGTCAATCCAATGACGTGCTTTATTTACACAGTGGCCAATTAATTTTCCACGTTCAATACCTGCCTCAATTTCAGATTTATTTGATTCATCAACACAAACAGTAACTTCATACAAATCTGCATTTACATCATCTTTTTTTGACTTAAAATCGTCAAATGAATAAATGGTCATATCACAAATTTCTGCCATTTGTTGCGCAAGTTTGGTATCAGTTGTGTCAAAATATTCTGCTTTTGCAGGGATCATTTGCAATGCAGTGCTTGTATGCCCACATTTTGAAATTATTTTTATTGCATACCCAAGACCTCGACGAAAGTTTTCTATCTTATTTTGAGTACTAGAAGCATCTCCAACACCCGTAAACACACAATGCACAAGTGTATCATTAATGCGAACAGGGATAATGCAAACATCTTCAATGTTTCCGGTAAATTTTTGTTTTTTTGCAATATCACGCAAATCAGGAATATATTCACTCAATAACGTCTGAAATACTCCCGATGTTTTTTGCAGAACACTCTCATCTGTAAGCGCATCTTTTGCAATCATAAAAATATAACTATCTGTTTTTTGATTCAGAATTGAATCAGTTGTAATTTTGTAGGAAATCATAAAACCCTCAAGTAAGTACATATATTTCTTACTTGAGGGTACCAAATACAAAAATTATCGTCTAACAAAGTTAAAAAACACTACCATCCGAAACCAAATCCAAATCCCCCCCTGTGATATCGATGATATCGTCTTCCATAATATGGCCACCTATTGTATCGATAATATCCATACGGGTGATAATAATTATATGGATAATAATGATGGCGGCGATAATACCGACGAGCAGGATAATAATAATACTCATCATCCTCATCATCATCTTCATAATAATCGTAACTTTCTTCACCTACAATTTTGTTAATTTCTTCACGCAAATGACGCTCTATAAATTCAACTAACTCGTCCTCTTCAGGAATATCTTGCAAATATATGCGTTCTTTGCTGCTATCAACAACCGCTTTGCCATCGATAAACAAAAAGAATGTTGGGTATTTTTTAACGCTATATTGCGTTTTTAACCCCTCAAGATTTTTATTGGAAATATTAACCTCTATAAACATAACATCAGAATCATCATACCGATCTTTCAATGCTGTTCGCTTTAAAAGTCGCTCTGAATATTTTGCGTACCCCATTTTTTTAGTATTTAATGTATCATCTTTGTAGTAAAACATTAGAACTGCTAATTTATTGTTTTTAATAAGATCATTTAATTGTCCTACACTTGAGACAACTTCATGTTCTGCAGATACCATGCTAATAATAAAATACAAAAACAGACTTAATCGTGATATATATCTAAATATATTCATAACAGACCTTTTTTTTAATTTTCCAAATCATCATCAATAATTAGACCATACGGTAATACATCAGGCTGATCTATTACCTGTGATAAAAACGTTCGTACATGTTTAATATATTTTTCAGGATTATAAAAATAAGAATCAAAGTGATGGCGCCCTTTAGTTAACCATAATTGTTTTGGCCCTTGAACTTGATCATAAATTGCCTTAACCGCTTCTACTGGAATTTTTTCATCATTTTTACAATGAATAAATAAACACGGAACAGTAATGTTCTTTGCTGATTTTACCGGACTAACCGGATAAATATCAGTTGCAACATTTTGTGAATCTAATTTTGAAACTGCTTTTAATACTTTTTTTACTAGTCCTTGTACATAGGGATGAAACGCATACTGCTGTAATGCAGTATAACCTGGAAGTACAAATTCATATCCAAAAAAATTAAATTTTACATTTTCAAGTCCACGCTTAATCATGTTTTCACTTGAATCTGGTGGACAATCAAGCACTAATGCTTTAAATAAATCGTTGTTTTGCGCCTGAGCCTCAATCACCGTTCCTGCACCCATTGAAAAACCATACGCAAAAACCGGTAATTTGCCAACATCAGGATGATTTTTAATAAATTTAACTGCACAATTTACATCTAGTACCTCATCTTTGCCAAACGTACAATATTGTCCTTCAATATTTTCACCATGTGCACGAAAATCAAACGTCATTACATTATACATGCCTGGTTTAAATATTTTACGCAACATTCCCACATCGTATTTATCACACATAAATCCGTGACAAATTACAACCGTTCCAATAGCGTGTGGATATCTGATTAAAAAACCTTTTCTTGCAATACGCTCTGATGAATCAATAGTAACCTTGGGATAAATAGTAACTTCTTCAAAAACACCACTTTTTGCAAGAATGTTAGAATGTACATTAACAATATCTCCATATTGACCAACATATGTATGTGTGCGTAGAGCAGAATTACTACAAATACTATTGCAAACAAGAATATATACAAATAAAATCTGTCCAATCTTCATCTTAACTGTTCCATTTCTACTTTACATTTAATTCCTATTTAAAAAATAACAAAAACCAAGCCGGTGTTTCAATTGTTTATTTGAAAAAAAATCAAAATTAATCGATTTAAAATAAATTCATTTAGAATTTTGCTTTAAACTCACTACGGTTGTTATTACAAATTGGCGCAAATTGGCCTTTAAATAGACTTTTTATTTCGATAGATCTAAACTGGCTATAAGTATGATAAAAAATAATAGTATAAAATTGACACAAACTCCCCACAAAAGAGGAATATTATGACACCTTTGTCTTTTTCACGTAAAAAATCTCTTGCATCTATTCTTGTAGTAACATTAACACTCGCAAGTCCTTTTCCTTCCTTAACAATGCAAGATGCGCACATGCAACAAGCAATGGCACAAAACCCCTCTATTGTTTTAATTGGCACTCTTTTTGAGCTTGCTTCAAAAGTTGGTCAAGCAATTCATTTTATCGCCATTCAGATCAAACAAAATAATGTTAAAGGCGTGAGAGAACATTTAAAATCAAATAAATTGCTGCTTGAACTCAAACAAATTTTAGAGGCAATGACAACCGATCAGTTATTATTGCAAGTTGATCCGGTGCAACAAGCGCATATAATCGGTTCATATGCACACATTATTAGTGATTTGATTGATCACATTAGATGGGTTCTTAACAAAAAGTTTGACTTTAAAAATGCGCAAGAAAAAAAACGTAGTAATTTTGACATTGTCGGCAGTATGCAACGTGCTGCAAGTATACCTCTTTCTGATTTACCAGCAATATTGGACGCATTAGAAAAAAAAGTAGAAGCATTTGAAAAAAAAGCCCATGAAATTTCATTAAGTCATTTAAATAAATTTACGCGAAAAATCAACAAGGCCATTGTTGATCCATGGAATCGATGGAATATGACTGAAATGACAAAATATACACTTGTTGGAGGAATGTTTTCTGTTGCTCTTGCGTACAAAATCGGTACACTTACGCTTAATTCTAAAGGAAAACAATATCTTGATGATCTTGATGATCATCTTGACTACACCCTCTCTTCAGACAAAGAAATAAGTATGCAAGAAGAGGTTGAAGCCTATTACAGCGCAAATAATATTGATTTTGACACTGATCAAGATATTATCACAAATGAAGGTGGATTTAATTCAAAATATACCTTTGCTTGGCTCTATAATTATAACGACAACTCATTCACGGAGCCCTTTTTAAAAAGATGCAACGCTCTTGAAAGAAAATGTTTACAAATACTGGAAAAACTTGGCGTTCCTGGTTCTCTTACCGATAGTCAATGGAAAATCAAACCTGAATATATCGGTGTTTTAGGAACATTGGATCAAGCATTAACATCAACTCTATCACACGCATGGCCAGCAATTACACTTCTTGGTGGATATGGTATAAATTATGCAAGAGAAAAATTTACTGGTTCATGGTATCCATGGTTATCAAAACGTATGGAATTTATTTGGAACCAAATGCTTGGTGGTGCGCACAAAGATGTTGATGTTGGTCATACATTTAATGTTATTCCTGATGTGACCCTTGATGACATTATCGGTATGGAAGAAGTAAAAGATTTATTTAAGCTTATTATTGAATTTGTACTTGATGCTGAAAAATTTCATACAACTGGATCAATTCCACCAACTCGACTTCTTCTTTCTGGACCAACACGTACAGGTAAAACCTTTATTGTTGAAGGATTAGCCGGATCACTTGCTCAAGCATTTACAAAAGCAGGAAGATCTCGTGATGATCTTAAATACTGGCCAATTCCAGGCATTGCAGTCAAAAAATACGGCATCCAATATATTTTAGAGGAAGCCAAAAAACAAGCACCAATTGTGCTCTTTATTGACGAAGTTGATTTGCTAGACTTGCAACGTGGTGCGAATACAGACCTTCTTGGTGATTTCTTGATTGGCATGGGAGGAAATAGTCTTTATCAAGATCCACGAAAACCAGTTATTCTGATTGTTGCAACAAATAGACCTGAAACATTAGATCCTGCATTAGTACAACCTGGTCGACTTGGAAAAGAAATTCGTTTTGAATATCCACCATTCAGATTTAGAAAAACATTCTTAAGGCGTGAATTTGAAAAAATGGCACTTGATGTTCGTCTTTTTGATATCGATGCACTTGCTGCAAAGACTGATGAACTTTCATTTGAGCAATTACGTGCGATTTTACGTGGTGGTATGATTCGTGCATGGTCACGTAAAGTTCCTCTTTCTCAAGTGATTTTGGAAGAAAGTTTAGATACAGAAATTCGTGGTATCATTACTGCAAACAGAAAAGAATTACCTGAGCATGAAAAACAAATTTTGTCAGCACACTTTGCAGGACAAGCATTTGCATATATTTTGTGCGATACCGGTAAAGATTTGGATAAAATTACCTTAAAAGCAATTCAAGTTAAACTTGAAACTAAGCAAACATGGGAAACATTCTCAAACGAAGATGGTAAAGGCAAAGATAATAAAAAAATTATTTTTGGACAAATTTTTACCAGCTCAATGGGTGATTCTGTTGGTTTTACAACAAGAGAACAAGTAATTAATAAAATAAAAGTTCTTGTTGCTGGATTTATGGCAGAAAAATTACTTGTGGGTAGTTGCGGTATGAGTTGCCATCCTGAGTTTGAAGAGAAAGCTTATGAACTTGCACGATCACTCTTTATTGGCGGACTTCCTATTGACATGCTTTCAAAAGATCGTAGAAATAGACTTCTTGATAATGCACATGACTTACTCGAACAATGTAAACGAGAAATTCTTGAAGAGTTACTTGATAATCGTGAAATTCTTGAATTAATTGCAGAGCAACTAAAAGAAAAAGAAGGATTGACTGGTCAAGAAGTACATGCAATTATTGATGAATATAATAATCCAACAGTTGTAGAAAGTTCTGATGAAACTGTTGAGCAAGAAATTACAGACGAAAGCTCAATTGAAAATATAGCTGAAGAAATAGAAGCAATAGCATAAAACAGCAAACGTACAATTCTAGACTACACATGAGCCAGCAATTATGCTGGCTCTTTTTCTATCATAGCAATACGCTTGGCATATCGCCCGCCTAAAAATTCTGTAGTCAACCATGTTGTAATCATAATAACGCTTTCTTCATGCGAAATGTAATCGCACGGCAAAACAAGTACGTTAACATTATCATGTGCCTTTGCTTGACGTGCAACAGTAACATTCCACGCAACACCGGCCAATATATTTTCATATCGATTTGCAGCGATTGCAATACCAATACCGCTACCACACAATAAAATTGCATGTTCAATTTTTTCTTTTTGCATAGAATGTATAGCCGCATGTGCAAATTCAGGGTAATCAGAGCGCTCACCAGTATGTGCACCGACATCAATCCATTCATAATTAGGTAACATATTTTTTATATGTTCTTTGCATATATATCCTCGATGATCTGCGCCAATTACAATTTTCATTGCACATCCCATGAAGCACACACCTGACAATCTAAACTTCTTAACAATAACTGTATATTTTCTGTATTATCAACAATAATGTCATTACCCAACGTATTCTGTGCATCAAATCGAACTTTATATGCAACTTTAAATCGATTATACTGCTTACCAAATAAACAATAATATTCTCGTGGTAAATCAACCTGTTTAATCTCAAGAAACTTATAAATTTGTTCATTCACATTAAGCAATACACTCCATTTTGAATTAGCCTCAAGTGGCACATCGTATAGACTTAAAACATAAAATACAATAAAATGTTTTTCTTCTTCTTTTTCATTTTTTAAAATAATCTCTTTTTGCGCATCACTCAATCCATGACGATATACATATCGATTAACATAATATTCGCGTACTGCAGATGACAAAAACAATACATTAAATTTAGCAACTAAATTAAATTGATCATATGTTTGAATTGTTCGCATAAACTTACACATCAATTCATCAACATCTATACAACAATCAACTTGTGGAACCTCGTCCTTTACCCAATCAACTACTTTTAAACAACCAGGAAGTAATAAAAAAATAATTCCACACTGTAGATATAAAAAAAAATTTTTCATAATTACCTTACACACCAATAATAAAAACTATAGACGTACACACCCTTGGATACTATTATAATTAGTTGTATTCTAAAAAGAATTACAAACTCAAGGAAAGAGTATATGAATAAAGCTTCACTTTTGATTGTATATAGATCACTATTTTCAAACAGCCAAGAACGTAATATTTCAACTATGGGCATAATCTGCTTTGCCGGAATTTTTATTGGTTCATTTGCGCTTGCATTAGTTACAGCAATTATGAATGGCTTTCAACATGAAATACATAAAAAATTACAAGGTACACATGCACAAGTGATTATTTCTGCACAATCAAAACCACTTAATGTTGAGGCCATGGCACCATTACTCGATGAGGCTACAAATATCACGCATTGGAGTCCTAGTACAATTCGATATGGTATGATTACCAGCGAATACTCAGAACTTGAAGCTCCAAGTGTAACCATGATCAAAGGAATTGACCCAGAAAAAGAAGCGTCTGTCTCAATTTTACAAGAAAAACTGACTGCATACGCAGAAGAAAAAACATTAGAATCATTATTAACTGACAATACTGTTGTTATTGGTAACAAATTAGCTCAATCGCTAAATGTTGAAGTCGGCGATACTGTTTCGGTTATTTTTAGCGATACCATTGGTGCAAAAACAAAAAAACCCAAATTCTCATCACGCAATGTAATCGTTAGTGGAATTTTTTCAATTGGTGTTGAGGAGTTTGACTCGGGATTAATACTTTGTTCTTTTGATTTATTTGACGATTTTTTTCCATCTGCTGGAGTTGAACAAATTAATATAAAACTTGAAGATAAAAGTAATGAGCAAGAAATAATTACACATTTACAAAACCAACTTGGCCTTGATGTTTATTCATGGAAAGCATTATATCCAGCACTTGTTTCTGCGCTACGTTTAGAAAAATATGTAACATTTTTCGTACTTGCACTCATTACTCTTGTTGCAAGCATGAATATTATTTCATTATTATTTATGCAAATTACAAATCGACGCCCTGACATTGCTATTTTACGCGCAATGGGAATGAGCAATCAGGATGTCAGTTCAATCTTTATTAGTATGTCTATGTTGCAATCGGCTATTGCAACAATTGCCGGACTTATTTGCGCAATTCTATCCGCATGGTTTTTAGATACCTATCCATTTATTACACTTCCTGATGCCTATTATGTTTCACAATTACCCGTAGAAATGACATTTGGCATTATATTTGCGGTATTTATAACTGTCATGTCACTCTGCTTTTTGGCAACTTATATTCCAGCACAAACAATCAAACGCATTAATATTTCGCACGTACTTCGTTTTGAGGGATAACAAATTAAATGTCGCAACAACTAACATCAACATTACCCTCATTACAACTTAAAAATAAACGTGTAATTGTTCGCATTGATGGCAACGTTCCTCTCTCTGAAGATGGCAAAATACAAAGTTATTTTCGCCTACAACACGTACGTCCAACACTTGATCATATACTGCTACAAAACGCACAAATTATTCTACTGACTCATATTGGACGTCCAAAAAACAAAGATAAAAAACTTTCTACGCATATATTATACGAATGGTTTTGTTCACTTGGATATGACTGTATATTTGCACAAACTCTGCAAGAAGCAAAAGAAATACCATTCAAAGCACAACAAATGATTATTTTAGAAAACATACGTTTTTTTGACGGCGAACAAAAAGAAGATCTCTCGTTTGCGCAAGAACTGGCCTCATTGGGTGAATTTTACGTCAATGATGCATTTGGCGTAATGCATCGACATGATACTTCAACTACATTGCTACCAAAACTTTTTAAAAAAACAGACAAAAGTATTGGTTTTTTAGTGAAGAAAGAACTTAAACATCTTACAAAATTACACAAAACTGAAAATAAACCATTTATAGCAATTATTGGTGGAGGAAAAGTAGAAACCAAGCTCTCCTTTCTTGCTCATCTGACAAAACAGGCTTATACTATTATTGTACTTCCGGCATTATCGTTTTCTTTTGAAAAATTAAATAATAAAAATGTAGGAAAATCTCTAATACATGAAAAAGCAGGCATGATTTGCAATACAATTCTGCAAATGGCACAAAAACACAATACAAAAATTATACTACCTATTGATTACCTAGTTGCTGATAATACTATTGATGGTAAATTATCAAACAAAACAATAGAACATTTTTCTGACACTGATATTGGTATTGCAATTGGACCAAAAACACTTTCTTCAATTGAAAAAGAATTACAAGATGCTAAGTCAATTTTTTTTAATGGAATCATGGGCTTTGCACATTTACCAGAAACACAAAAAAGTTCAAAGCAACTACTTGAAATAATTTCACAAAGTAGTGCTTACACCATTATTGCTGGCGGTGATACTGTTTCTTTTGCACAATCATTAGATATTATTGATCAATTTGATTTTGTCTCAACCGGTGGCGGTGCAGCACTTGCGTATATTGCAGGGGAACGTTTACCTGGATTGGAAGCTATGGAACCTGGATCCCCGCTTTCGCGGGAATGACTTGAAATGATTATGTTACGTAATTGGACAAAAACCTAAAAGACCAACTCCATCTTGAATAAATTCCTCAACAGCGTCCTCCTGGTTCATTTTTTCATACACAAGTAGTCCATGATTGTCATACTTCATTGGCCAAACGCAATAACGAAAGTCCTTTATGTCAAAATCATTAGCAATTTGACGTGCAACAACTTCATCCGTCTCGCCTGCAAGACGACAACTTCCAGTGCAAAATGAACGAATTTTTTGATTAAATTCAACATTACTCATATGTTCACAAAATTTACTTGGTTCATGCCACATAGTTTCTGTTTTTGGATACGCCTCTTGTTTGCAAAAACCAGCAATACCTTTTAAACAATTAAAATCAGGATTATCAATAAAATATGCTGCTTTTTTTAAATTAAAACAATTTTCATGCGCCAATTCATGCAACACAAACTCTGCAACATTATCAACATTATGTAACTTGAGAAGTTTTTTGGGAATTTTTAAAATATTACCCAATACAAGCGCACTACGCTCTGGATTATGCTTCATACCTATCCTTTTTTATTATATATACTCTCTTTATTGATGCTTCTTATTTACTATACCTAACTGAAAAAGACCATGCAACAGGTCTACTTTTTATGCGATTTGAAATCTTTCTCGCCTTTTTTGCCTAAATTGGTAGACTTATAAGTATTATTTTTGTTACGAATACATTATAAATTAAAGAGATTAAATCGGTGAAAAAAAAAAATTATAGTATCATTATATTGTTATGCTCATTTTTAAACTATCCACGCAGTCCATTTAGAAAAATAGAGAAAAACATTCCAACAGTCACAACTGTATGGTCCGATGGAGGAAAATCATACACACGAACAAGTCGATATTTTCACGAAAGTCCACTATTTTCAATATTTGAAAAAAAACATTTTGATGCACATGTATTACCAAATAGACCAATAACATATCGATGGAATGAAAATGTCACAGTTGATGGAAGCGTGATTTCTCAGTTAATAGAAACATTATACAAAGAAGTAGAGCAAAAAAAACATAAATATACCCATTTTAAAATTTTACAAACAAAAAATTTCAATCGACATCGTAAATGTGGTTTATTGGTTGTTAAATTTAAAAACTATCCATTTGTTGTAAAATTATTTTTAGAAACTCCAAAAAGTTTAACTGATCCCTATTGTAAAGGATTTGAAAATCGTGTATTCCATTTTATGGGCCATGGAGCAAACCGCCATCTTTCAGGACTTACGCGCATTCCAAATCTTGAATATTTAATGCAATTAATAAAAGAAAGTGATACATGGCGTAATCGTATTATTTTACCTAGAAAATGGTATTGGAAACCAAAGAACGAACGCTGGATTAATGTTACCGGTAAACAATTTGCGTACAACAATACATTACAAACGTCTCTTCCTGGAATATATGCTATTATTGCAGATGAGCTTGATACATCAATTAAATCATCAATTTCGATGCTTGAACATCATAATATAGTGCTTAATTTATGCAACGAAATGAAACTGATGCTTGATCCGCATCTTGATAATTTTATTTTAGATTTTCGTGATGCAGGACCATTTAAAATTCATATTGTAGACACAGAACATTTTCCTACAATTGTAGGCATTCACAAATCAAAAAAATTTTCTAATTATATACAGTGGTATGGATATCTTTCATGCAAAGCGTTTAATGATATGTATTTACAAACAAAAAAACAACGTATTGAGTTTTTATACACTCCTATTTATTTCCCATGGCAAACAAACAACAATGATTTAATTAAGCTCTAATATATCTTTTTGTATATGCAATATATGTTGTGCAAAATCTCTATTTTCTTTTTTCATACGTTCAATTTTTGCAGACGCATATTTTACTGTTGCATGATTTTTTCCACCAAGAAACAATCCTATTTCTCGCAAAGACATATCCGTCATTTTTTGCAATAAAAACATTACAATTTGACGAGCTCGCACAACCTCTTTACAACGACTTTTTGAACGTAAATCTTTTAAAGTATATGGATAAAACTTTGCAATACCTTTTACAATAATTTTTACATCAATTGCATGGTGCGGTTCTGTGCACTCTTTTTCAGTTGGAACAATAATCTGTTTTGCCAATTCTAATGTAATTCGTTGATTACATAATGAAGCTGAGGCAATAACACGCATAAGCCCACCCTGTAATTCACGAATATTCTCTCCTGCATTCTGTGCAATATATTGTGCAACTTCATCTGAAATTACTTCTTTATGCTCTTCTGCTTTCTTTTTTACTATTGCAATTTTAGTCTCAAGATGCGGTGCATAAATATCAGTTACCAGTCCACTAACCAAACGAGAACGTAACCGATCAGCAATTCCCGATATTTTTTGAGGATAAACGTCGCTGGTAAAAACAATCTGCTTATTTGCATCATATAATGCATTAAAAATATGAAAAAAAGCTTCCTGTGTCTGATCTTTATTTGAAATAAACTGAATATCATCAACCAAAAGCAAATCTATTTTTTGATATTTTTTTTGAAATTTATGCACATTGTTAAATCGTATTGCACTTATAAACTCGTTTACAAATCGATCTGCAGTCTGATATAAAATTGAAGATGATGGATTTTTTATACATACCTCATTGCCTATTGCATGTAATAAATGCGTTTTTCCCAAACCAGAGTCACCATAAACAAAAAGTGGATTATATAATCGTCCTAATTTTTGCGTTACTGCCTGGCAAGCTGCATACGATAATGAATTATTTGGTCCCACAATAAAGTTATCAAAGAGATAATTTTTATTTAATGAACTACTATATCCACTTTTTGATGCAATTGTTAGTTTTTTACGTAACACACGCGCAGGAGTATATTTAGTATTGTTTTTTACAGACGTTGGTTCTACAACAACTGGTTCTAAAACAGTCACTTCTTGTGATACTACCACATCTGTTTGGATAATAACTGTCGGTTTTTCAACATGTAACAAACGAGCTAAATGTGTTTGAAATAATGAAAGATAATGTTTTTCAATCCAATCACGTACAAATACATTAGGTGCATGCAAATATACTGTTTTTGTATTCTCATCCCAACGTGCAAGCGTAACAGCCTTAAACCATGTCTCAACAACACGGCTTCCTACTTCATCATGTGCAATATGTAAAAATTGATTCCAAACAGACTCAAGTGTTATATGCATAAAATACCAAAAAAAATATTACCTGTGCGTTGACTATAGTAGCACTTTTTTAATATACAAACAATGAAAAAAAATATTAAGTCGATGCAATATAATCCTTAATTCCCCGCACAATTGCTCGAGCTGCAGATTGCTGATATACAAAAGAATTAAGTAGTTTTTCTTCATCAGGATGTGAAATAAATCCAACCTCAACAAGTATAGAAGGAACTTCAGCCGCATATAACACCTGTGCAGATCCATGTTTTATATCCCTATCACAAAAATAAGGATTTTGTGTAACTAACGTATCACATAAATATTCATGCACATATTGTGCAAACGCAAAACTTTTGTGAAACATTTTTTTTTGATACAGATGCAAATAACTCATATCAATATTTTCAACAGTGGTGTAGACTGTTTTTGAAAATATTGGATTATAACAATATGTTTCTGTTCCAGAAATTAGTCTATTACTTGAAGCATTTGCATGAATCGAAATAAATAGATCGACATTTTTTTTTTGTGCAAAACAGATACGATCTTCAATTGAAATATACTCATCAGATAAACGTGTATATCTTACACGTAGGCCGTTTTTTTTTAATTCATCGCCGACCTGTTTTGCCAAAGAAAGACAAACGCACTTCTCCTTTGTGCCATTAATTCCAATTGCACCGGTATCTTTTCCACCATGCCCTGAATCTATGCAGATAATTGGATGTCGTTTATTACACGTGGTCTGTAAAATTGGCCCCGTTTCTTTTTTTTGCAATCGTTCAAGTGTATGTTTGTTATAAAAATTAAATGCGACTGCCTTTTGACCTGTGATTGCTACAAATTCTTGCCTCACAAATCCAATATCTCGAATATCAAATGAAAATATAACATCTAAAATTTTATTTGCATCATTAGAATTAATTGCAAGATTATATGCATATCTTCCTAATTTAATCTCTTCAATTGCATCTTGCACTTCTTGAAGAACTATCGTCGCATTAGAAAATGAAAAGACATATTCATGCATAAATTCTGTGTGTTCACGTTTTTTTACTGTTATTTCAGGAACTTCATCAAAATAAAATATTAACTTTCCAAGACTCAAATGCGAGGCATTCGATTGATAATGAAATACTTTGTGTAACTCAACGGGAGCGCAAATAATTTTAACAACATACAAAAAACTTAATACCAATAAAATAATTGGTATAACTTCTTTACAACGATTCATACTATTCTCCTTTATTTATCTATTTTTTTATCGGTGCTACACAATATACCAAACGACGAGATTTTTCCCACGCAACAACAAAATCTTTCAATGCATATCGCTTTTCAACATGATCAATTTCATAGCAGGCCGGATCATGACAAATAACCTGTTTTGTACGTGCATCAAATCCAACAACAACTAACAAATGTCCATACGTAAAATGTTTAAGTGCTCCCGGCAACGCCCCACGAACACTGACAATCACTGGAACATTATTATCCAAATGTGTATGCAAATCAGAAAACGAGCATAATCTTTGCACCCACACGTAAACACTGCCACCAGAAATATCAAATAAATGTGATACATTAAATGGCCAACTACCATATGTTTTAAGCCCATAATCAAAAACCGATTGCATACAAGTCTGCACATTATGTCGCTGCTTTTTTAGAAATTGATAGACCATTGCACATGAACTTGGCGAACAAATTCGAGGTGCATCTTTATGTTTAATTCCCAATTGTGCAATTTTACCAACATTTTTAACGTGAACAGAATGTAATGACGGATGCTTTGTTATCGTTGCAACTTCAGAGCTAAATTCTTTTTCATCACTTGCATTTGCAAATAATCCGTGAATTAAAGAAATATTTTCGTTTTTACCAACAACTTTAATGTGAAATCCATCTAATGTTTTATTTTTTTCCGCCTCAAGGCGCACGTGATGATATGAACTTGTTTCATCAGATTTTGAATAATGAGAACGTTGTTTATTATGTCCCCATTCATACATACAATGCCACTTGCCCCACTTTTTTGTTTTATTTTCACGCACTTGTACATGAAAAACAAAATGTCCTTTTTTTGGTTTTTGCGCATTCCATGAGACAACTAATTGTGTAAATGCGGTAATATCTGATTTTGAAAAAATAATCTCTTTTTTATTTGCATGTCTCGCTCGAACTGCATCTGAATATATCTTTTTATATAAATGTGACCATGAAAACAAAGTAACACTATGCGTGCAGGTAATAAAAACACAAACGCATCTTAATAGTATTTTATATCTTACAGTAGGAAAATTCATTTCCACCCCTTACAATTCTATCCTTCTGTAATTATAGTAAAAATATTGTCAAATATTCAATAATTTTTGACAATCACACAAATAAACCCTTTTTATTTATCCCACAAACAGACTACTATGCACAAAAAGGATACCTGTATGAAAAAACTCTTCTTCATACTCATTTGCATCTACAACAGACTACTCATTTGCACGCAACTAGGCATAATCAGCGTTCCCGTTGCCGATCTTTTTGGCCAACCACTTGTGAACAACAAACTCATTGATTACAAAACAGTTCCTGAATGTGGCGTAACTATTGGAGATTCATGTTCACGATTACATCAAGCGCTTTATAACGAAGTAGTAACAATATTAGAAACAAGAAATAATGAAATAAAAATAAACATACACAACTGCTTCTACACAACAACAGATTCAAAAATTAAACATCATACCTATTGGACATACAAAAATAACGTTATTCCATTTTCGATATTGCAAAAAAACAATATCGAAATTATAAAAACAATTCCTGCACCCATTAATTTTCAAGACAAAAAGAATCGTGCACTACATGATACACATATAGTGACGATTACTATGCCCTATTATAATAAAAAATTAAATATGCATTTTTCTGTAGGAACCCGATTTGTATTGACAAACAAACAAAATAATCGTTCATCATATTGGCACGTGCATGCATATAATCCAACAAAAGAAAAAATAGAAACAATTACTCTACCAAAACAGAAATGTGTCAGACAAACAAGCAATATGGCACTAATTAAACGTAAAAAAAACTTTGTAAATATTCTTAATCAATGGACACAACACACAAGCCAATGGATACCATACGTCTGGGGCGGTTGTAGTTTTGTCGCAACTGTTAATAAACCATTTGAACAAAAAAAAATAAAACGACATGGAACATCACACAATTTTTTCACCTACAATACAAACAAAACAATAAAAACCGGCTTTGATTGTGCCGGACTAATTTTACGCGCTGCACAACTTTCAGGAATCCCCTATTTTTATAAAAACACAACCACAATTGCACTACATCTTTCTAATGTTACAAATACTATTTTATCTGGCGACATAATCTGGGTACCCGGACACGTTATGGTTGTTACTGATAATAATATGCTGTTTGAAGCACGTGGATATCATCATGAATACGGGAAAGCACAAAAATTAAAATTGCATACAGTTTTTAAAAGTGTTAATAATTATGAACTGTTTTTTGAAAAATATAAAACAAAAGAGCCAATGGTAAGAATTGATAAAAATGGTAAAGAACGAAATGTATTTAAAAAATATATGATACTGAGAATATAACGTTACAAAACAAAACCCCCGATTTTCATCGAGGGCTTTTATTAGTTTCTAGTCAAATATCAACTTATTGAATTGTTTCTTGAGCAGGCTTAAAGCCATTACCAATACTTGCTAGTGCCATGAATCCTATCGGCAAAATAAACGAAGCTCCAAGCGACTTCCAAGAGACCGTTTTATTGCCAATTTGATTTTTAACTTCAGCCACTTTCTCTTTTTGTTCCTTTATTTTTTCTTCAAGCTGTGTTGAATACCAAACACTACTATCTTCATCTTCTTTGTCAAGTTCCGTGATAGTTTCAATAGTTTCGTTTAATTTTAACTCTTTCTCGCTATCTTGTTTGGTAATTTCTTGTATTGTAATTAACTTAATAAAGACATTTGCCTGTCTACCCTTCGTAATACTAAAACCAAAACCCTTATATTTATTATCACAAAGTTTGTAATTACTACAATCACTATTATTTATCTTAGCGAACTCTCCTTTTTCCAATTTCTGTAACGCTTCCTCTAGACATTTCAATTTTCTTTCTTCTTTTTCAAGTTCTTCCTTCAAATTATCTAAACCATCTTGATCTTTGTCAGTTGCCCAGCCAGCCATTTTGTATGCAAGCTTAGAAAAAGCTGGTCCAGCTAAACCTAAAGCAGTTACCGTAGATCCAAAATTCATTATGCCTTTAATAGTTTGATGATTATGCTTGAATGAACCTAAACTGTTATATAAAGCATTAGATTCAAGTGTCTTATAAAATGTATACAAACCCGCAGCACCAATTCCAGATTGAATTGATCCAGGAACACTATTAAACCAACCTACAAACTGATCCTTTTTTTCTTTACATTTATCTGTAAACGAATTTGCAGATGCAATCGGCGCTACGCCTACCATTAATGTAAGCATTATCATTAGTTTTTTCATTATAACCTCCATATGGTTATTAATAATTGTTATTTAAACATTTATTCTCTCGATTAGAAGCAAACTCTGCTTCATATTCACTACTTATTCTACATTAAATTTGCAGTTTGTCAATTAATTTAAGAAAGTTTTTCGGTCTTTTTTAATAATTTTACCAATTCACCCTCCTAGTCAACGTTTTAAAAGTTTTACCAAAACAATGCATATGATCGATTAATTGGAATGTTTTTGCGCAAAAGCACGATTGAAAGAGAGGAAATTACAAAATGAGAAAATTGCGAAGACTGCCCGCCTACGTTGACAAACTACGGCGTAACACTACGCTATAGCGTTGAAAACGCGACAGCGAGTGGTGCGCCCGGAAGGATTGCTTGTACGCGTGAATAAAATTACACGCTACTCGCTATTTTGAACCCTCTTTACCGGGTTCTCATCCTTCAAAAAACTAATATTTCTAATGAAACTGGCCTGCCAGGCGTAGCCTCTTTAGAGGCGAAGATTGGTGCGCCCGGAAGGACTCGAACCCTCGACCTACTGATCCGAAGTCAGTCGCTCTATCCAACTGAGCTACGGGCGCATATTACATGTACATTATGATATCGCAAGATAAAGTAAAATAAAAGAACAAAATCTTATTTATATGTATCCCGGAAGGATTGCTTGTACACTCGTAAACTCGCTACTCGCTATTTTGAACCCCCATGACCGGCATAGCCTCTTGACGCGCCGAAGCTTTATGCGAAGGCGGTTCGGCGACGACGGTTCGACCTACTGATCAAGAAGCATGTCACGCCAATTCAGTTAAAAAAGACTACTTGTCAGCCAAAGCCTCGTGCGAAGGCTGATCCAACTGAGCTACGGGCGCATATTGCATGTACATTATAATAACGTAAGACATAATAAAATAAAAGAACAAAATCTTTTATTTATATGTATAATTTGTTATAATAAAATCACAATAGAAAAGGTTTAAAGTATAAAAAAATGAAAATGGTGCAATATGATAAATAAATTAATACGCGCAATTCGCGACCTAATGCTCTTTATATCTCTACTCGGACTTATTAATATCGCTTGTAGACGAACATATCACTTTTTATCTGCACACGAAGAATCAATTATTCACGAACTTGATCAAGATTTCCTTAACCAACTGTATATTGCCAAAAAACAGACTCATATTGCCGCCCAATTGACCGCGCAATGTGATCCAAATGATCATGTATGTACATTAAAAATGCAAAAATTACATGAAAAAATTGATGCACTTGAGGCTGAATACAAAAAAAATTCGCCTGGACTCGCTTTTTTAGGGCCGATTGGCACAACTTCAATTATATTCAAAGAAAGACGCGTAAATAAAAAGTTACTCAAAGTAGTAAATAAGATAACACAAACATTATTACCATTTGTTGAAGATGCAACTTCATTTACACCATCAACAAGTATTGCTCAAGGATTGCAAACTAATAAAAAACTGATTAGTAAATTACAAACAACAACGACATAGAACAAATAAGTTTTTTTAAAAATACTTGTCTTTCTTTCACCTATTAAACTACCATAGAGCCATAAATCACAAAAATACATTGATTATGGCATATAATGAGACAACTATTTTTACTTTCTTTTCTTTTTTATTCACAAATAATTTTTCCTGAAGGTTTTGCCGCCGGCACGTTAGTAAAAATTGAACGTAAATATGTTCCCATTGAACGTGTACACAAAGGCGCAAAAGTTATTTCTCGAAGCTTGAAAAAATACAAATCCAGAACCGACAAAGTCGCATACTCATATCGCGCGCGTATTCCATTTTTTGTACGCTTAACGTTTACAAATAAGGTAATTGATGTTGCAAGTGATCAGGAGTTTTATATCCGCGCGACCAAAGAATGGGTAACGGCTGCACAATTAGTTGGCAATAGAAATGTACGTCAATTATTTACAAATCAGACACGACTGGTATCTGCTGAATTTGTACATCAACCTATAGATGTTTATATTTTCACAACTAAAAAATATCACAACTTTTTAATCTCTCACGATAATATTTTGGTGCACAACTTTGAACCGTCATTTGCTATTGCAATACATCCAGAAATTTGCATGACTGCAATGTTTGAAGGAGGAAAGGCATTTGCGCAAAGTGGATCGATATGGGGTCTTATCATTGGGCTTGCTGCTGCAGGCGGATATTTAGTGTACAATTGGGCTACTTCTGGAAGTAAACAAAAGAAAAAAGCTCGACAATTACAACGTGACTTGGATAAAGCGCGACAAAAGCAACTTGAAAAAGAACGTAAAGCAACGCTGCTACCAGGTGGTCCGCAAAAAGATCCTCGTAATGATAAAGACAAAAAGAAAAAAGGACGCGTTGTTAACAAAATGACTGTTTCTGAGGCAAAAAAATGTGAAAATTTTAGAAAATATTTTACGCATGATAAAAACGGTCGCTACAAAGCAAATAACAAAATTAAAGAAGCCAAGCACTTGAAAGGTGTAAAATACATCGAATGGGATGCTACACATTCTGATTGGGAAGCTTTCGCTAAGGATAATGGCCATATTGGTTCTTATGATGCAGAATTAAAAGAGTGTTACAAAAAAGCTGTTAAAGGTAGGCAAACATTCTAAACAAAAAAAGAGATATAAATATGAATAGCAAACACTGTTGTGATAAAATGGATTTTCATATTGATGAACAAGATTTATATTTTAATTATGATCCTGTTTTAAGGAGATACTTCATCAATTTACGCCATTCTCCAAACATAATACAATGTTTATGGTTTTGCCCGTGGTGCGGAAAAAAACTTCCTTCAATTCTGAATAATAGTTACTTTAACATCTTAAAAAGTGAATACGAACTCGAAGATCCTCGTGGAGATCAGGAACACTTAGTTCCTAATGAATTCAAAAGCGATGAATGGTGGAAAAAACGAAATCTGTAGGTTGAGAATTTAACAAAAAAATCAAACATATATACAAAGGTCCAGACCCGAGAAAAACACTATGGTAAACAACGAAAAAAACACTTATGAACATTGTTGCAAATTTTTGGCTGATGACATAAAGCGACCAGAAACATATATTAACTACAAACCTATGTTTAGAAAATACTACGTAGAATTGCAAGGAAGTTCTAGCATACAATGTATCTGGTTTTGTCCATGGTGCGGAAAAGAACTTCCTCGAGACTTACGACAAGACTGGTTCAATATTTTAGAAAATGAGTATGGTCTTGAAGATCCTCGCGGGGACCAAGAACATTTGGTTCCTGAAAAATTCAAAAGCGACGAATGGTGGAAAAAACAAAATATCAAAGAAATCATTGTTCCCAAAAATAAAATTGTTAACTACATGAAAATTTGTAATTTTCTACAAGGCAAATTTCCAAATTTTCCTTAATGCGCTGAAGCTTTCACAAAATAAGCCAAAAATTCTTTATTGCCTTTTGCACCCAAAATAGGTGAATCAATCAAACCTTTTAATTCAAAACCTTCTTTTACAATCCCTTCAACAATAGTTTTGGCAACTGCTTGACGAATTTTTTCATCTTTTATAATCCCACCAGATGCAACTTCATGTTTTCCCGCTTCAAATTGCGGTTTTATCAACACAATCAATATTCCGTTATCTTTTAATATTTTTTTTACTGTATCCATCACCTTAAGCACAGAAATAAACGAAAGATCAAGCGTAACAAGATCAACCAATTGGCCGACACTCTCAAGTGTGCGTAAATTAGTTTTTTCGCGCACTTCTACTTTTGCATTATTACGAATTTTTTCATGCAATTGTCCATACCCAACATCAATGCCATACACTTTTTTTATTCCACGCTGAAGCAAACAGTCAGTGAATCCACCAGTTGAGATTCCCGCATCAAGTGCAACAAATCCAGAAACATCAATTGCAAATTCATCAAGTGCTTTTTCTAATTTAAATCCTGCACGAGAAACATATTTTGGCAATTGTGCATTCAAAACAACAATAACTTCTTTAGAATCCTCAACTTGCGTTCCTGATTTGGTAACAATTTTATCATCGACCGTTACTTTGCCCTGCATGATAAAACTTTGAATTTGTCTACGACTAAATTTTGGATGACGTTCATGCACTAATTGATCAAGGCGTTTTTTTATTTTCATAAGTAACCCGTATTGTTATACACTGTATCTTAATTTTACACCTCATTAGTATTTTTTTCCATTCGACGTAATAATTTTTTTATAGCAACTGAAAAAGGATAAGCAAACGCTTTTGATAAATATTTTTCTTGTGCAAGTATCTTTTCAAGTGATAGCGCGGCCATTATTCCATACTCATTGGTAAATGTTACAATTCCACGTTTTACACTTTTATATATTTGTGCGCGAAATTCATCAATGTCAGTAACCTTTTCGTCATTTACATGTGTAATAATATCTCCAACTCGTAACGTCCGTATTTGATGCACATATGAACCGGGTAAAATATTAGTAATAACAAGAACTGATTGTAATTTATTTTCAGCAATTCCAAAACGTGCAAGCGCAGGTGCATCAGGTAATAATTCAAGAAAATGATTATCCGCAAGTTCCATAATAACCATTCCACCAATTACTTCATATGCAATAGTCTCATAATCAGGAAACTTCTTACGAATAACAAATGGATTATGCAATTCCAAAGTACCAGTAATATCTTTACGTTCCCCTTTGCGATAAATCACCATATCAATGCGATCACCAATTTGCATACGAGAAACTATATCAAATAACGGAACTTTATCAGAAGACCATTCAACATGAGTTTCTCCGTATTCATCGATCATAAATCCATTAAACACATACAACATATCACCAACGTGAACACCTAGTTTATCAAACAATGAACCTTGAAATACTTTTGCAACATACAAACCAGACGGCTTTGGAGTTTTATATAATTGTGATTTTTCATCACTTGTATTTACAAATCGCACCCCAAAAAATGGTTTGCGTACCAAGCGATTACTATACAAATCAGATAATACTATTCGTAACTCATTAATTGAAATTACATATCCAATATTGTGCGCTTCAGGTACCATCGCAATAGTAACACCAACAACTTCTCCTTTAAAATTAATCATTGGACCACCTGATGATCCTGGATTTACCGGCGCAGTAATTTGAATTAATGAATATCCCCTGTCTTGCTCGCGACCACTAACTACTCCTGTTGTGCTTTTTAATGTATATTGACCAAGTGGATACCCCATAACCAAAATACTTTCAGTTCGTTTTACCATATCAGAATTTCCAAATGACAAAAATGGAATATGCCCCAATAATTTCCCAACTATTGCAACTGATTCTTCTGACAAACACAATAACGCCAAATCTCGATCGGGACAAATACCAACAACATGCGCTTCAAATGGCGTACGACCCAATGTTGGCACATGAATCCAAATATGTTTTGCATCTTCAACAACATGTGCATTGGTAATAAAATATCCTTTATCGTCAATAAAAAACCCACTTCCCCTATTTTCAAACTGCTCAGTTACTCGATATGGCTCACGCCAATTAAATGCACCAATTTGTGCACATACCTGCACAACTGAATGTTGTACATTTGATTCAATTACTTGCCAATACGAACCTTCTTGTACCACAAAAACTTCTTTTGTCATGTTTATTTTCCTAATTTTATCTCAATCTTTTATTTATGCGTACCACGATTAACTCAAAGCGCACAAGAATCCTACAACCATTGTCATTTTTGCAACGCACACTTTATAATGAATAGCAATGCTTGGTCATATTTTAAAAAGGGGAAATAATGAAACAGTTACAAAGCATCTCTATACTTGGACTTTCAATTTTTATATCTTCCTATATTTGTACCGAATATCAATATATAAAAAAATTTACTGATGTTTGTCTGAATGATATTGCAGTTGTTGGTGGTAAAAATGCATCATTAGGTGAATTAATTAACAATTTAAGCCAAGTCGGTATTCGCGTTCCTGATGGATTTGCAATTACCGTTGACGGGTACCAACACTTTCTTACGAATAATAATTTACATGAAACAATTAAAACGTTAATTTCTAATATTACCGATATTAATGACCTGCATACATTAAAAACTATTGGGCAGAAAATTAGATCAACTATTTGCAACGGTAAAATTCCTCACGATTTATCAGAAGAAATTATAAAAGCGTACATGTCTCTTTCGCGTCATTATAATACAACCAATTGCAAAGTTGCCGTTCGCTCATCAGCAACTGCCGAGGATCTTCCTGATGCGTCATTTGCCGGACAACAAGACACCTATTTAAATGTTTCTGGAGTTGATAATATTTTACAACGTTATAAAGAATGTTTAGCATCACTTTTTACCGATCGCGCAATTGCTTATCGTATTGAAAAAAACTTTGATCACCTTGATGTGTCTCTTTCTGTTGGTGTACAAAAAATGGTCCGCTCTGATCTTGCTTGTTCTGGTGTTGCATTTTCACTTGACACCGAAACAGGCTTTTCTGGTGCGGTAATAATCAACTCATCATACGGTCTTGGTGAAAACATTGTACAAGGAAATGTAAATCCCGATGAGCATGTTGTATTTAAAGAAAAACTTTTAAATGGATATCGTCCTATCATAAAAAAAGAACTCGGGCTAAAAGATACCAAAATGATTTTTTCTAATGATCCAAAAAAATTAGTTGAAATTATTGATGTACCGCACCATGAACAACAACAATACTGTTTGACTGACGATGATGTACTTGAACTTGCGCGTATGATCATGACTATTGAGCACCATTATTCTGGATATAATAAATATAAAAATAGACTATCTGATAATTGGGTTCCAATGGATGTTGAATGGGCAAAAGATGGTATTGATGGTAAAATCTATATCACACAAGCGCGACCAGAAACCGTACATAGTTGCCAAAAATCACACATAATTACAACTTACACATTAAAAACAAATCGCTCACAACTACACAAACAAACTTTATGTAACGGTGTTTCAATTGGGCAACACATTGCACATGGGCGTGCAAAAATTATTCATGATGTTGAAGATATCACCGACATTAATTCTGATGATATTATTATTACACAAATGACTGATCCTAATTGGGTTCTTGCAATGCGCAAAGCTGCTGGTATAATCACAAACAAAGGTGGACGAACATGTCATGCAGCAATAGTATCTCGTGAACTTGAAATCCCTGCAATTGTTGGCACACAAGATGCAACACAAAATATTACAAACGGACAACTTATTACACTTGATTGCGCAGGTGGTTCAACTGGTTTTGTCTATGATGGTCACGTTCCATTTATAAAAGAAATAATTAAACTTGATACTATTCCAAAACCACCTGTAAAAGTTATGGTTAATTTGGCAGATCCAAGTAGTGCATTTCGTGTTTCACAGCTTCCCACATCAGGAATTGGACTTGCGCGTCTTGAATTTATTATTAGCAATTCCTTAAAAGTACATCCAATGGCATTACTACATCCAGAAAAAATAACTGACTCTAAAACACAAAAACAAATTGCAGACATTACAGCATGTTATGAAAATGGTACAGACTTTTTTGTTGATCAATTGGCTGTCAACATCGGTATGATTGCCGCGGCATTTTATCCACGCCCAGTTATTGTACGCATGTCTGATTTTAAAAGTAACGAATATCGCAACTTAATTGGCGGAAAATATTTTGAACCAGAAGAAGAAAATCCAATGTTAGGTTTTCGCGGTGCGTGCAGATATTATCACCCACTTTACAAAGAAGGTTTTGCATTAGAATGCGCGGCAATAAAACAAGTACGCGAAACTATGGGCCTTGATAATGTTAAAGTAATGATTCCATTTGTACGCTCACTTGAAGAGGCCGAATCAGTTATTTCACAAATGAAAGAATATGGTGTTGAGCGCGGCAAAGATGGCCTTGAGGTGATCATGATGTGCGAACTTCCATGTAACGTTATGTTATTAAAAGAATTTGCACAATACTTTGATGGTTTTTCAATCGGTTCAAATGATTTGACTCAAACTACTTTAGGTGTTGATCGCGATTCGGAAATCATATCTGCAAATTTTGATGAACGTAATTTAGCAGTAAAACGTATGCTTGCACTTGCACTAAAAAAAGCAAATGAAATTGGAACATATATTGGTATCTGCGGACAAGCACCATCAGATTTTCCTGAAATGGCCGAATTTTTAATCAAACACGGCATTCAATCGCTTTCATTCACACCTGATACGGTCATTCCGTTTTTGTTACGTTGTAAGTAAACGCAAAACATAAAAATACCTATTCTGTCGTCCCGGACCCCGACGTGTGAGGGCGTAGCTTTATGCAAAGACTCATCCGGGATCTATTCCTTGTTTTGATAAAAACCAACAAACAAACCTCCCTTCCAATCGACAAAGCCCCAACCTGTTTGACAAATTGCATTTTTTATGAGAATATAGAAACATATATATCAAGACATTTTATTTCAAAGGCATCATTATGAACAAAAAATTACTCATTATCTCGCTATTTATCCTTCTGACTGGCCAAATCAGCTTCGGAGGATACAAAAATAGTTTAAAAAAACTATTCACTAATAAAAATATTGTTAATTTAATAAAAAACACAGCTAAAAAACCATCTGTTTGGATACTGAATCCATGCAGTATAGATTTGCTATTTAAACAACAAGTAAAAAACCTCCAAAAACAATATCCCGAGCAAAGCTTAACAGACCAAGAACAAACCGAACTCGAAAAACTAAATATTAATCCTCAAAAGATACAAAGTCACAAACATTTTCCTTCAATAAATTCACTTACCTATAATGACAAAATATTAACGAATACTAAAGGTCTTATCTTGCCAAGTAACAACGAAACAAAACAAATAACTCAATTTATTATAAACCATGAAAATAGACACGCAACAGAAAATCACTACCAAATTTTTAAATACACAACGCTTCCCGTTTATTGGGCAGGAAAATTACTAATAAAAGGTCTTTTTAAGCCACTAATATTTTTTACACCATCAATTTTAAAAACTAATAGGTTACCGCAATTTATTGGATACAATATTCAAGGATTAACCTCTTTAATTATGGGAATAAAAAGTATCACAGAATTTAAAAAACCTTTTGAAAAAAGAGCAGATGATGTAATTAATTCGACTAACCTTATTAATGCTCTACATAAGAAAAAAATAACACCACAAGAAGTTGTTAGCATTATCGACGGAGGTATAGAGCTTTCTGAAGGCATCATTAAATTTGAAAAAAATACCAAAAAGTTTTATCCAGATAATAAATTTGAAAAAAATCTGATCAAACTTGTAACAAAAGCTATAAAGTTTATTGATCCACACCCAAAATGGGAAGAACGTATAAAACACTTAGAAGAACAAAAGATAGCCTTTCAAAAAAAGTATCCGGAATCATTTTTGGATGAAAATCAAAGTAAAATTGACGACCAACTTATAAAATAATTTAAGGCATCATTATGAACAAAAAATTACTTATTCTTTTTTCACTATGCGCACTTTTGACTGGTCAAATCAGCTTTGGCAGCTATAAAAATAGTTTTAAAAAAATTTTAACTCCACAAAACCTTGGTAAATGGACCAACAAATACTTCACCTGGATGCCATTTGTTAAAATGATTGGTTTTTTGTCTTTAGAAAAACTAAAAAATCCTAAATTTGGACTTTTTGAAGAAGATCTTAAAATCGGGGCTAATTTAAACAAACAAGCAAAAGAAGAGCTTCTTGATGCATTTGTTGATCCAAAGAAATTATTTCACGAAAATCCAACATCCCCTTTTAATTCTGAGGAAGCTTATGTCTATGATAAAAATAAAATAATCATTCCACAGAATTACGCAAAGATTTTAAATACCCAAGATGATAATACAGGAAAATATTGTGTTTTATTAAATATAATGGAAAAAAATATAGAACAAAAAAACGATTACAATACAAAAATAATAGAGCGACAACCTTTTTATTACGCTTTAAGCGTTATTGCTCTTGAAAGATTATTTAAACCAGTTTCATTGTTTAAAAAAACTATTTTTCCAATAAAAAAATCTAAATCCTTTATCAGAAAAACTATTTCTTATCCTTGGAATATAACAAAGGGATATTTTTCTGCTGGCATTAAAAACATACTCGCGACTCAACCGATAAGAATGGAACAACAAAACAACGTGTACAAAACGTACGACGAAATGACACATTTAAATTCCAAAAAACTCTACAGTATTCTTGAATTAAAACAAGAAATAAACGAGACAATATACAAAAATCATCTTAAAAAAATATACAAAAAACAACAATCAAATTCTTCATTAACTATTAAAAAAATTGTAGATTGTTCATTCTATTTAAGCTCCGAACCTCATCCTAAAAAACTAAACAATATTATTCAAGATAAACGAAATAGACTGGTAAAATAATTTATGGCCGCGTAATGCGGCCTTTTTAAATATCTTCTTGTGCAATTCTGTATTGATGTAAAAAACAGACAAGTACAAATAATGCAAACGCACAAAAAACTTTAAACTCACCTGTTTGCCATAACTGTTTTTTGTTATCATTTTTCTTAAGACTTTTTATAAACTCCTCAGGGGTTTCTTTCGAAAACTTTTCTAATTGTTTTTTTTTCTCTTGCAAGCAATCATAAAATTTTTGAGCATGCTTTTGATTAACTTCCTTATTATCATCATCAACAAACGTGTTGTCATAATTAAGTTTTTTACAACATTCATCTACATATACATTATCTACTACTTGATCTATTCTTAAAAGTTTACCAAAAAACCTTGCAAAAATACCTTCTATTTGAATAAAGTTTATTTTATTATTCATCGAATCATATGTTGTTACTTCTAATTGAATCTCAACTTCTTTAATTTGATCCATATCTATCTTTGATTCAATCTGTTTTTTTCTTAATACACATACCAACCAATGTCCCCCCGTAGAGTAAAAAACTATATACTCTGAGTTATTACTATCCCTAAACTTATCAATTTCTTCTTCTAGTTTATCATCAATTTTATCCCAATCTGCCAATACCTGCCACGGAAGTGATATCGCTGTGAAACCAACATTTTTGTCTTTTAATAAATCTGGTATTTTATTTTCATCTAGAAATTCAGATATATCTAAATCACCTGAAAGTAATGTGTCTCCCAAGAATTGAACAGCTTTTTCTGATATAAACTCAATATTTTGATCATAGTCGATATGCATCATTAAATCATTATTATTTTGCAAAAAATTTTTAAATATTTTTATTATTTTTGAACAATTTTTAATTTTTACACTTGAATAACCACACACTTCAAGAATTCCATTCAGAACCGCATAAAAACCACATTCTAATCCATTTTGCTGCTCTGATTTTTTTTGAACGTAATTAATAGAATTTGGCAAACTATAAACCTGAACAATATCATTCAAATAACACTCTTCATATAAATCAAAATAATTGTCCTGTGTAGAAAATTTACACTCTCCATATTTTAAGTGGTAGATCCCGCAACCTTCTTCATGTTCTTTTCGTATAAATCTTAAATCATATATAACCCTGTTAAAATTTAAATCTTTAGTTGATTCATTATTTTTAAGCTGATCAATAAGACTGCTTTTCTGGCGTTTATTAACAATATAATAAGGACATTCATTATCATCATAAAACGGAAGATTATCTTTCGTATCCTTTATAATAAGTAAAACACCTTGTTTATTATAATTATCATTTTTCAAGTTTACATAGTTTCCGCAGTCACCATTTTTTTCCAACAAAAATTTGTTATCAATAGTAAATTTTTGAATAATATCACCAGATCTAACAAATCCAAAATTAACAATACAAAAAACAAAAAATAGTGCTCTTAAATTTAATCTATTACTCACTTGTTACCTTTTTACACAAAACAATAGGTATAAACAATATTATTTATACCGATTTTAATATAATATATCAAATTAAAAGTCAATCTTTTTAATATCTTCCTCGGTAATAATCTTATCTAAGCTCAACAATGATATTATTTTATTTACAAATGTATCACTAATTTTAACAGATACATTTTTCACATTTTCAACATATATATTTTTTTGCAACAGTATTGTTACGCCTATATCCGGCATATCCTGCTCAATTTCTTCTAAAGTTCCAAATAATTTTGCAAAAATAGCTTCAAAGTTTTTAATATAAAGTTTCTTATTTTTAGAATCTAATATTACAACACTACACTTACCATCTTCTTTTTTTGCAACAACAGTTTCCCAATGGCCAATTTTTCCTAATCCAGCAAAAGATACAAAAAATACAACTGTCATATCTTCACTTTCTTGAAATTTATCAAATGCTTCTTTCACCTTATCTGTAATTTTATCAGAATCAGCAAGAGTTGTATTTGGATTTGATATGCAAACAAATTCAATATTTTTATCTTTTAATACATCACTATTATTTAAATAACTAGACATATCAAACTCACCTGAAGACAATTGATTTATCAAATGTAAAATTGCCATGTCTGATATATTCTCTATATTGTCGTTATAATCACGACCTGACATTAAACTATCATTATTTTGCAACAATATTTTTAACTCATTTATCAAATCAGGATAATTTTCAATATCATTACTTGAACAGCCACACACTTCAATAAAACCATTTAAAACAGCAAGCTGACCACATTCAAATTCACTTTGTTCATATGATTTTTTTTTTAAAACATTAACTGTAGAATCCATCTTCCATTTTTGAACTTTATTTTCTGTATAAAATTTTTCACATAAGTCAAAGTAATTTTCATTTGTACTAAATTCACTTTCTTTTAAGCGAAAAATTCCATTATTATTCTTGTCGTTAAATCGATTAAACCTTAAAGATAATATATCATCATAATATATCTTATTGTCTGATTCTTGCTGTGCATTCCAATCTTGTAATTCTTTTAAAAAATCATTCTCCTGCAATTCATTAATCTTATAAAGCTTATTTCCGTCCAAATCAACCTCAAAAACTTCTTTTGGTATGTTATTTTTGATATATATTTCATCGCCAAATTCAAAGGTGCAGGTTTCTATAATTTTTCCTGAAAAAACTAATGTCGATTCGCTCATATAAAAAACAAGCAACAATATCGATAAATTAAACTTTATGTTCACGTGAAAACCTTTTCTAAAAAAATAAAACTATTAATACAACACAATCAGAATAGATCATGCAGATAGAAATTGCAATTTTTTTTAAAGAAAAAAGCTCAATATTAATTTTATATCATGGAAAAACTGACAAAAAAATTAGATCTTAACTTAATGTCTTACTCTGTTTGCCCATATTAATAACGCGCAACAAATCTTTTGTAAACGGCGTCATACGATAACGATAATCACGTGCAAGCATCGGTTCCTCTTCAAGAACTTTTATCATAGGAAGCACTACAAAAATATTATCCGATGCGCGAGAAACATTATCAGTCACTTTAAGTGTGAAAAATTCATTATGAATACCTTTGCGCACCGATTGACGATATTCCTCAAGTGTATTAACTGCAATACCATTAACTTCACCGATGGTTGTGCCTATACCAATTGTACGCGATCTGAAAATCTGTGTATCTGCAAACATATGCGTAATGACCAGCACAGGTTCTGCTCGATGTTGCAATTCAGCATAGTGCGACAAACCAGAAGCATGTTCTGCAAGCAAATGAATATGATTCATATTCAACTCCATAACAACAATCCCACCAAAAATTTCATAATCAATATTTTCATAACCAGGGTACACCTGTTTAATCGCAGGCAACTGAGTTAAATTAACTTCTGCTTTTAGTTCTATTTTCTTACCTTTGCGATAAACAAGAATGTCAACCTCTTGCCCGATGGTTAATCGTGCTGGGTAGTGTGTAATTGAAAGTTTATCTTCTGACCATGGTACAGTCATTTCCCCATACACATCAATACGGTACCCATCAAGCTCATAAATCATATCACCTGGTTCAATTCCTGCACGTTCCAATGTACTTCCCTTGACTACCTCAACAATATAACATCCGCCTGGTTGCGGGTTTCCCAAATATTCTGTTAATGATGCATTTGCATTCGCAAAAAGAACACCCAAGAATGGTTTGCGCAAAATTTGTACTTTATAAAAATCAAGTAGCGCAATTTTCAAATCATTTACTGGAATTGCATATCCAATATTTTGTGCTTGTGTAATTCCTGCGGAATTAATTCCAATAACTTCACCTTTGTTATTTACTAATGGCCCACCGGATGAACCTGGATTGATTGGCGCACTCGTTTGGACAAAGTTTTGCTCACGACCACTAACAACACCCGTGGTACTTTTTAATGATTGTTGCCCCAACGGATATCCAAGCGCTAACACTTCATCCGAACGACGCACCAAATCAGAATCCCCAAGTTGTAAATATGGAATACTTCCAAGTTCTTGACGAATAACCTCTATACCGTCACCTTTTACACGTAATAATGCTAAATCTCGTTCGGGACTAATACTTACCACCTCAACATCAATAATACGTTTTCCTAATGATGGAATTTGAATCCAAACGGAACGCGCTTGCGCAACAACATGTGCATTAGTAACAATGTCACCGTCATCGTTAATAAAAAAACCACTACCATATGCAGAACCTTGTTTTGGCGTTTTGAATGGTTGCAAAATATCAATTGCTGCAATTTGCGTAAATACTTGCACTACCGTATCTTGCGCGAGATCTTGAATTTGTCGCCAAATTTGTGAACCAGTCATTACCTTTTCAACAACTTTTTCATATTTTGGCGTTGAGACATGTTCATATAATGCTTGTTGCTCTTCTTCCAAAGAGACTACATAACGATATAAATTAATATGTTGTCGATATAACAATGCCCCTGCAAAAAATAATAGTATGCCCATTATTATTGCAGCATACGTTATAATTTTTTTCTGTTCCATACAAGTCCTATAATTCTAGTAATCTATCTATGACTTTTATTCTACTGCAAAATGATTGCAAAAACCACCACAAGGTCTTTTTGTCAAAAAGAGTAAAAAAAAGTACCATTAAAATATAGATAAACAAGATTCTGAATTAAATTCAGAACGACATGGAAAAAATAAATAGGAACCCTCATGTCAACAGCAACACTTGAAAAAATTACCTCACTATGTAAACGCCGCGGATTCGTCTACCCTTCTGCAGATATTTATGGTGGAATCAACGGCATATATGATTTTGGTCCCCTAGGCACTGTATTAAAACAAAATATTCGTACACTTTGGCAGCAACACATGGAACAGACTGGTAAAAAAATTGTCTTTTTGGAAGGTGCAATAATCGGCTCACATGCAATGTGGTCAGCATCAGGGCATGTTGAAAATTTTCACGATCCAATGGTTGATTGTACAAACTGTAAAAAGCGATTTCGTGCTGATGAATTTAATATTGCAACAACTGCATGTCCATCATGTGGCCTAAAAGCCTGGACCGATGTGCGACAATTCAATATGATGTTTTCAACAAAATTAGGTGCATCTGAAGATAATAGTTCAATTGCATATTTGCGACCAGAAACTGCGCAAGCAATTTTTGTAAATTTTAAAAATGTCATGTCGACCAATCGAGTAAAGATTCCGTTTGGAATTGCACAAATCGGAAAAGCATTCAGAAACGAAATTACTCCAAAACAATTTCTTTTTCGTATGCGCGAATTTGAACAGATGGAGATGGAATGGTTCTGTAAATCAGAAGATGCTGATGAATTTTTTGAATTTTGGCAGAATACTCGTTTTAATTTTTTCAAATCCATTGGTCTTGATGAAACTAAATTACGTTTGCGCCCTCATGCATCGGATGAATTAGCACATTACTCAACTAAGTGCACTGATGTTGAATATAATTTTCCATTTGGATGGAAAGAACTTGAAGGTATTGCTAATCGTGGAAACTTCGACCTTTCACAACACTCAAAACATTCTGGAAAAGATTTGTCTGTGTATGATAACGAGACACAAACATCATACACGCCGCATGTTATTGAATGTTCTATTGGTGTTGATAGATTATTTTTAACATTATTGTTTGATTCATACACACAAGATTCTGTTGAAGGTCAAGAACGCACAGTACTAAAATTTCATCCGTCAGTTGCACCAATAAAAGCTGCATTTTTACCTCTTACCAAAAAATTAACAGAACCTATGCATAAAATTTACACGAATGTAAAAAGTGAAACAAAATTATCTCTCGAATTTGATGAATCTGGTTCAATAGGAAAACGGTATCGTCGTCATGATGAAATTGGAACACCGCTCTGTTTTACTTTTGATTTTGATAGTCTTGAAGATAATTGCGTTACCGTTCGCGATCGCGACACACTCAAACAAGAGAGAATATCAATTGATCAAATAGAAAATTATTTGATCAAAACTCTCGGAAGGTAAATTTGTGTTACAACAGATCAAAACATGGTATCACAAGTTAGCCGAATATATCGATACACCGCGTTCGCATATTACGCTTGGTGGATTATTTTTTTTAGAAGCTATCTTTTTTTTACCTGTTGATCCGTTATTGCTTTTATATTGTTTTGGTCGCCCAAAAAAGTCATTTTTATTTGCGCTAAGTGCAACTATCGGGTCTGTGCTTGGTGGTGTCGGTGGATATATACTCGGATATTGGTTATTCAATTCAATCGGAGAAACTATTATTTATAATTCATTTTTAAATTTACTAGTCTCATCAGAAACTATTGAATACCTTATGGATCAATACCATCAGCATGCCAATTGGGCTGTACTTGCTGCCGGTTTTACACCCATTCCATACAAAGCTGCTACACTTTCTGCTGGATTTTGCAGCATTCCGCTACTTCCGTTTGTTATCTGTTCTACAATTTCGCGCGGTTCACGATTTTTATTGTACGCAGTCGCAATTTATTTTGGTGGTGAACAAATTAAAAAACATATTGCGCAATACATTACTGTTTCTATTATTGTTATTTCACTAATTTTTATCGGTATTTATTTTTTCACGGTATGCTGAGCATTCTCCATGAAAATCTTTTTCATTTGCCCAATATGCTTCACCATCCTGCAATGCTTTTTTCACATGATCATCCAATGCATCTAATTGTTCTTGGGAAATCGGATTACCCGAAAGCACCAAGCGCTCAAGTAGCTCATTATATTCCAAATAATCTGGCAATATACTGCTAATATTATTGTCATACAAAAGCACTCTTTTTATTTCAGAGTTTTCATCTAAATCTGGCAACTTTGAAAGCCTATTACAACCTAACCAAAGAGTTTCTAAATTTGTAAATTTATCAAAAAAGTTTTTCGGAAAATTTTCAATTTCATTTCTTGTCAAAATTAATACTTTTACATTTTTACTATTTGAAAGGAAAGCATCTGGAATAGCCTTTAGTTTATTGTCACTAGCATCAACAATTTTAAGATTCGGATGATTTGAAGCTAATTTTTCTGGTAATTGTTCCAATTGATTTCTAGACAAATCCAAGTTCTGAAGATTTTGACTTGCAGCAACAAAATCCTCTGGCAAATTCGTTAAATTATTTTCTGAAATGTTAATCACAATAATATTTAAAGGGTTAATATAATGTTCTTTTAAAAAATCATCAAAACCATCTAAATTCTGTAAATTTAAATTACTAAAATTAATTTCATAACCACGAAGTCTGTCAAAACGATCTGTAACCTTTGTAATATTTGCCTGACCAATTTTGCCTGATTCCATTAATTCACGAACTGAAAATCCTGGTTGTAACGTTTTTTCAATTTCTTCTCCTTCTACAATATCAGGTACAACAATTTCTAGCGGCTCATTAAAAGCAAGCTCATACCGCTTTGCAATACCAATAATATATTTCGGATTTACCTGATTAATTAGTGAAAAAACCTGTTCATGAAGTAACTCTTCTTTGTCACGCAATGCTTGTGCACACGCCTTTGCAAGCACGTCTATCAAATAGTTCGGTAATCCCACATAATCAAACATCAAAATTGCCTGCGCACACAACTGTGGATTTTCTAATAATTTTGAATGTTTTTTTTCTATATTTACCCAAAAAACCGGCTGTATAACTTGCGGACTATCAATCCGCGCAAACTGAAAAGCCGTTTCTAAAAGAGGAAAAAGTTCACCAGGGTAATTCAGTTCAAACTTATCTTTCTCTTTATGCCCTTTCAATCTTTCAGAAAAAAACAATAAATCTGATTTAATAAAGTAATTTTCGCCTTCTGAATTGTATAACTCAATCATTTCTGGTGGTCTTGACCGTCCAGGCAACATTTTTTGTTTTTTAACTTCTTCTTCGGGCAAAAATTCTTTAATATCTTCTCTGGTCCTCTTTTTCCCTGTTTCAAGCTCAAATGGTATCTCCTCACCACCCTCTTCGATTATTTCCATAGAATACACATAACCAAAAAACAAACCTACACTCACAAAAACAGATAAACTACTGATCAATACGCTCTTTTTCATCACTAAACTCCAGTAAAACTAAAAATCTACATTTCTACTTTAGATTTTAAAGCAAAAACACAGTTAAACGCAATAGTTTTATATCTTATCATAATTAATCAAAATTGAGATTTGATTATAAATAACAAAGTTTCAACAAGTAAATAAATGACAAAGGAAAACTTTTTTTAAAAACAACAAATAAAAAACTTCGAACAGTTTATGATTTATTTTCCAAAAACGATTGTGATTCAACGCAAAAGCATTTAATATAAGAAATACAAAAATTGGTATAATTAAACCAAAATAAGGAATATTCAATTTATGGGTAAACGTAAACTTGCTCATTTTTCTCCATCACGCGTTATACTTTTTTCATTTTTCTTTTTAATTGGACTGGGAACACTGCTTTTGGCACTTCCTATTGCACGAACAAAGACAATCCCATTAATAGATCTAATTTTCACTGCAACTTCTGCAACTTGTATTACTGGACTTTTTACTATTCCATTGAGTGATTTTACACGATTTGGACACACTATCATTATTATATTAATGCAACTAGGAGCATTAGGACTTGCAACATTAAGTTTTTTTATTTTATCGCTATTTGTTGATTTAGGGCTTGCTACTAAACTTATGGCAGGACAATTATTAGAATTTGATGCATGGCAAAATATTAGACGTATTTTAATTTTTATTTTTTTTTCAACAATTTCAATTGAATTAATTGGTGCGATTTGCTTATTACCTTCATTTCTATCTGTGTATGCAGCAGAAGACGCCTATTTTTATGCCATATTTCATACAGTATCCTCATTTTGCAATGCAGGAATTTCATTTTTGCATGACATTGGCGAACAAAATTTAGATCAATTTAACACAAATATTCCATTTTTGTTAACCACCGGACTGTTAATGTTTTCTGGAGGCCTTGGATTTATTACTTGGCGAGAAATTATGCTTTGGTTACACAAAAAAATTACCGGCAAAAAACATCGCTTTTCATTGCAAACTCGTATTATTTTATATGGATCTACAGTATTACTTGTAACAACTGGAATTCTTTTTTGGATCTTAGAATATAACAATTCGCTTGCGGGCCTTGATGCACCAACATTAATTGCAAACACTTTTTTTCATGTCGTATCATTCAAAAGTTGCGGGTTTGTCACCACTGACCTTGCTAGTTTCCATCTTGCAACACTATTGTTTGCTCTCATTATTGGCGTTATAGGAAGCGCGCCAGGATCCACCGGAAGTGGCATTCGCATTACCACATTTATAATTTATATAAATACTATTCGCTCAGCAATTTCAGGAAAAACTTCTGTTACTATTTTAGGACGAACCATTCCAAAAGATCAAATATTCAAATCAATTGCAATCGTATCACTCAGCATAGGTTGGATTTTTTTAACAACATTTTGTTTACTTGTAACCGAACAAGGATGGGATTTGTTAGGACTATTATATGAAGTAGGAACTGCTTTTACTAACGTCGGTTTTTCACTTGAAGGTACTGATAAACTTTCATTAATCGGAAAATTATTTATTATTATATCTATGTTTGTTGGACGTATTGGATCACTTACATTAATTTTAGGATTACAAATTCCTGTAAAAAAGAAACACACAGAGCTTATATACCCTGAAGAACGAATACCATTGGGATAAAAAAAATAGAAATTATTAGGAATTATTATGAAATTTTGTGTAATTGGATTAGGTCGTTTTGGTGCCCAAGTTGCTACCGGTTTGGCAGAAAATGGAATGGAAGTGCTTGCTGTTGACAGCAATCAAGCAATAGTATCATCTATTCGTGATCAAGTAACTCATGCAGTAGCATTACGCATTACCGATGAGGCTTCTTTGCTAAGTATTGGCATTGAAGAAATTGATACAGTAATAGTTGCCATGGGTGAAAGCTTTGCACAATCAATTTTAATTACTGCACTACTCAAAAAACGACTACAGGTTCCATATGTCATTGCTCGCGCAATGGATGATGTACACAAAGAAATTTTAAAATTAGTTGGTGCTGATCGCGTAATTTTGCCAGAAAAAGAAATTGGCATTCGTATTGCCGATAATTTATCTTCTCCATTTATGGACCTTATTCGATTAACTAAAGAATTTAGCATCAGTCAAATTGTTGCACCACAAGAATTTATTGGAAAAACAGTTTCTGATTTAAATCTATTCAAACGTTATAAAACTCGTTGTATTGCAAAACGAGAAGATGAAAATGTTATTTCAATTGATCCAAATTATGTCATTGAAGAATATGATAAAATTATTTTTGCTGGCGCAAATACTGATCTTGAGAAAATTGCTAAATTAAAGTAGTTTATTTAGTATTCTATTAAAAACTAAGTAAACTTAGCCACCATCAAAGGTGATGACTTTAATAAATTATATTAAACATCATAGCTGAGAATTATGCGACATCTTTTTTTATACATTTTATTATTTTTAACTGTTTCTACAAATTGTACGGTAACTGACAACTCATTGCAAACTTCAGAAAAAAGTTCAATAAAAAGTGTTGGAAATAATTATTTATTCAATAATCTTAAAACGTGGAGCTTTATAATTACAGTTAGTTGCCTTTATGCGAATATATTTTTATTATCAATATTCTTTTTATGTTCAAGATCACAAAGCAATCATCATTGGATTAACGATTACTGGGAAAATATTATTGTTTTTTTACCACAAAATAGATTGTTTTTTTATTATATAATAAAAATTTGCTTGAAAAATAATTTTATTGATGAAAATGTCATCAATGATTCACTACAAGCTATTGCTAAAAATATATGTAATAGATTCTCTAACACACAAGCAATGCTCGACTTTACAAAACTTCTTCTTGAGCACTCAGTCAATGTAAATCGATATAAAATCGACATAAACTCATTACTTCAAACAGCTATCAAAGAAATAAAAAGTTATATTAATCCTGAAGAAACTATAAATATTCTTAATTATATAGAATTACTTCTTGAATTTTCCATCAATCTTAAGCAACCTGATATAAAAATAAATTATTTTTTCTCAAATATTTTTAAAAATATAACGCTCAATGATAAAATTGTAAAAAAAATATTTGTTATCACTAATTTATTTTTTAAACAAAATATTAAGCCCAAAAACGTTCAATCAATTCTTAAAACGATAGATAATTTTTACAATAAAGACCAATATGGATATGATTATATGATCAAATATAAAAAACAAGTTTTGAGTAATGGCATCCATATTAAAGACACAAATTACTCCAAACTCGTTAAAATAATACTTAACGACCATAAATCAAAAAAGGATTTTATATCTGCATTATGCAAATATAAGGTAAAAAAACGTCTTGTTTTTTTTAAATATATTACTAAACAATTACAAGACAACATCCCTAAGTACGTACAAGAAATATATGAATTTACAAAAAGCTATACTCAAAATCCTAACGTCCGACATCCAAAACATTATTACTCAACATTAACATATGCATTATATCGTTGGGATCTTGAAATGATAGAATATCTTTTTAACAACAATGCTGATATTCATCAGATAGAAAAAGAGACGAGAATTCATTTTGCACAATGGGCATTGGAACTTCAAAACACAACACTGTTTAGTTATGCATTATGTAATTACCCTGATGTACTTGAAACATATAGAAATGAACATGGTGAAAGCCTTTTAGCTCAATTGCAAAGATACGATCAAAAAACAATAAGCCGTTTTGAACAAGAAATACCAAAAGAAAAACTAAATAATTTAATGTATATACAAGAAAACATTAATCCACAAAAGCTTACTCCAATTGAGACAAAAATGTTATACAATTTTGGCGCACTATCCAAAGAAGATTATATTAATTATCGAGTAAATAATGGAAAAAAAATTCATAAAACTAATAGACTTAATACATTAATTTATTAATTAGGATCCATATAAAAAAAATAATATTAATCGTAAGCTTTTTGTTATCAACCTTACCAATTTACACATTTAAAAACAACTGGTTTTTTCCTCGAACGTACGAATGGAACACAAAAAACAATCTAGTGCAAGTTAGTAAAATTGGAATTGGTATTCTATCACAAGTATTTCTTGCAGCATTAATTGCTGACGATGATATTAGAAACAATACAGATAATAAAATAGTTTTTCCCAAATTTACAAGTGCAATCAAAAACCTTATCAATTACAACAACATAAAATCTGTAAAAACTGATTTCGTTATTGCACTTTGTCTACTTCCCCCATTACTATTTACTGTAAAAAATATTCTTGATATGTGTGAGGCGTATAAAAATAGGAAAAGATCCCGCATCAAGTGCGGGATGACATAATAATTTATTTTTTATAACTAATAAAAAATAGCGTACAAAGTAATAAATATGTAAACTAAATACCAGTAATGCGAACAACCGTCTTTGGTTGACGATGTCCACGTTTTACACGTACTTTTTTACGACGTTTAAATCGAAAAACAATAACTTTTGGTTCTTTCATCTGGCGAACAATCTCAGCTTTTATTTTAGTATCAAGATATGGTTTTCCAATCTCAAATTTGTCATCAGCTGTTTTTCTGAAAAGTACTTCACTAAATTCAAGTTTTGTGCCAATTTCACCTTCAATTTTCTCAATTGCAACTGTCTTACCTTCAATTGCTTGATATTGCTTGCCGCCAGTTTTAAAAATAGCGTACTTATCAAATGATGGCATATTTTGCATATGTATACCTTAATTTTTATCATTATTAACTATTATTATCATTATTTTAACAAAGAAATGACTACCGGTCCAGCTCATTTATTGCCCTAAACCTGTTTTTCTTTCATTTCCCACAATAAATCGAACGCCTTTTTAGGAGACAAATCATCAAAATTAATTAAATTAAGCTCTTGAAGCTTTGTTTGCATATTCTTTAATCGCAATTGCAAATCTCTCATTTCTGTTTTTAAACATGCATTTTCATCAATTAATTGCTTAATTTGATCGTCAGATTGACCACCAACACTTGTCTGCTTTGAAGTAAGCAACAAATAATCAACCAACGATTGAGATCGTGAAATGACTTTATTTGGCAATTGTGCCAATTTTGCAACCTCAATTCCAAAACTCCCATCTGCAACACCCGATTGCATCGTGTACAAAAACACAATTCCCTCATCTGTTTTTTTACTTGCTGCATAATAAGAAACAATTCCAGGGTAATCTTGTTTCAGTTGTGTCAATTCATGATAATGCGTTGCAAATAAACAACGAGCTTGCACGTCAGTATATAAATATTCAACCACTGCTTGCGCGATTGCAAGTCCGTCAAAAGTACTTGTTCCACGCCCAACTTCATCCAAAATTACCAAGCTTTTTTTTGTTGCATATCGACAAATTGCTGCTGTTTCTTCCATTTCAATCAAAAAAGTACTTTTACCTTCAGCTAAATTATCACCCGCACCAATACGTGTAAAAATACGATCCAAGATAGAAATGCGTGCCGACTGAGATGGAACAAATGACCCAATGTGTGCCATTACACTTATAAGTGCAATTTGACGCAAATAGGTTGACTTACCACCCATATTAGGGCCGGTAATAATCCACAATGATTGTTCATCAGTAAGTTGTGTATCATTTGGAATAAAATTTCCATCCAACGCAATTTCAATAACTGGATGTCGACCATTTTTAATTATTATGTTACCATCCGCTGTCATTACGGGTCGTACATAACCTCTTTGATTGGCAACATGCGAAAGTGCGCATAACGCATCAACATATGAAATAGTGTAAGAAAATCGCCGTAAGTCAGTCACACATTTTAAAACTTCTGATTTTACCGATTCAAAAACTTTTTTTTCAACAAATTCTAATTGGTTTTTTGCCTGTTCAATTGCAACCTGCAACTCACGCAATTCAGGAGTGACAAATCGTTCTTTTGCAACTAATGTTTGTGTTCGTTGATAATGACTGGGCACAAGGTGAATATTTGGCTTTGTTACTTCAATATAATACCCATGCACATTATTTGAGCGAATTTTAAGTGATTGAATACCTGTTTTTTGTTGTTCCTGCAACTCTAATGCCAAAATCTTCTCGTTACTGTGCATTACCAAGTCACGCAACTCATCCAATTGTTGATTAAATCTTTTTTTGATAAACCAATCTTTTGTTGTATCATCATTTAATGCATTACAAAGTAATGAGTATAACGCACTAAAATTTTGTATTCCTGAAACAAAATATGACAACCCCTGATTTTGCGTATCTTGTTTGAGCGTATCTATAATTTCTGGTACCAACCCAAGTGCACGCAATAATGCTATATAATCGTGAAATGGAGCTTTTGAAAGAGCAATTCTTCCCACTACCCGCTCAATATCACCAATACACAAAAATAATTTTCGCAATGTATGCAAAATAGATTGATTATCAATTAAATATGAAATTACACTTTGTCGTTTTTCAATCGCTTCTTTGTCAACTAACGGACGCACAATCCATTTTTTAATCATACGAGAACCCATTGCTGTAGTTGCCGCATCAAGAACAGAAAAAAGTGTATGCTTTGTTCCACCATCATAGGTATTTTGTACAAGTTCCAAATTACGCTGTGTTGCCGCATCTAATGCTAAATATTGATTTGATTGATAATATTTGATTGTTCTAAATTGCAATAATGCATTCTCATGTGTATGCAACAAATATGCATGAAATAAAGAAAGCGCATCTGTAATTATCGGATATTTTTCTATAGAGCTTTGTGCATGTTTATCAAATTTCTTACGCCATTCATGCGCTTTTTGTTCACAATTATCACGATCAAATTGCGATACGATTGAAACATAGTATCCCAATTTTTTTAATGTTGCAGCTAATGATTTATCAGAATCTATAATTACAATCTCATCAGGAAAAAACCGTCGCAATTCTGTTCTCAATTGCATAGTATCAGTTCCTACAAATCGCGTTGCAAACAATTGTCCCGTCAATAATTCAGCTGCAACGAAAGCAACTTCTTGTTTTGTGCGATACAAAGAGACTAAATAGGAAGAAGATTTTTCAGAAAGCAATGCACTATCTGTCAATGTTCCAGGCGTTAACACTTGAGTTACGCCACGTTTTACCACCGTTCCTGGTTTCGCCTCTTCAAGTTGATTACATAATGCAACTTTAAAACCACCTTTGACTAATTTTTGCATGTAATGTTCAATCGCATGTACCGGAACACCGCACAACGGAATTGGCTCTCCATTATTTTTTCCCCGTTTAGTCAGTGTAATTCCCAAAAACGATGCTGCAGTTATTGCATCATCAAAAAATAATTCATAAAAATCACCAACCTGAAACAGAAGCAGAGTACCGGGGTACTCTGCTTTAATATCAAAATATTGTTGCATCAATGGTGTCACTTTTGTAGTCATACTTTTTATATTCCTTATGATACCCACATATCATTTAATGTAAGTAATATCTCTTTTGCAATATCTTCATCACTATCAATTAGTATAAAATTCTGTATCTTACGCTCAACTTGCGCCTGCAATTGAATAGTTACTTGCGCAATTTCAGTATAATTTTTTTGTACTAATAAATCTGAAACTGTTTTTGCCCAGTTATTTATAAGATTAAATAGATAATTTTCTATTTTTTGTGCAGCAAGTTGTCTTGTTTTTTCAATGTGTGTAATTCTGTATTCCATAAATCCACAAATACGTGTAAACGATTGCACCAGATTATTAGCAATAATTGCAAATACATATATTTCATCAATAGTAATTTCAGTTACATTTTGAGTTAATGCTATAATACGTTCGCAATTTTCCTTGTACGAAGCATCATACGCAATGTACCAACGCAATGAATCTTGATGAGCAAAATATCTACGTATGCGGCCTACAAAATGTTGCGCTGTTCCTACAGCTGCTATTTGCCCACACATTTTTAAAGTATTTAGGGAAAAAATGGCTGAACCTATGCCCTTACATGTATTCCAAACAAATTTTCCGCTATCTTGTAATATTATCCCCGCTTTTTTATACAATGGCTTTACATTGTAAATTTCATGCTCTTCAAATATTTTTTTTTCAATAACATTATTATAATGAACGTTTGCTTTTTTAAGAAAATCTTTTTTATTAATGCCTTTTGTATCTTTTAAATATATTGCAACCTTTTCAAGGGCTTTGTTTTCTCCCTTTTCTATTGCATCTTTAATATCTTGTTCAATTATAGTTGGATTAAACATTTTATACAATTGATACCAAGTAAGTCCTACACCAACGACAGCTGCCGCGCCAATTACATACATTGCACGTCGATGCATTTGTATTAATGCTGCAATCCGGCCTGATTCTTTTGTAACTTTTTCACGCGTTATAGCTTGCACAATCTGTGCTTTTTCAACTTGATTTTGTCCATCTTCAACTGGATATATTTCAACACAACTAATTACACTTAAAAATAATGTTATATTTTTTATATTCATATTTTTATGCCCCCTTTTGATGGCCAACGATTTCTTTTGCATTGTGACTACCTCGAACCACATCTGCAGGATATCGTCTATTTAAAATTTCTAACTTCTTTTTTACAGCAGTTGTAACATCAATGTTATACGCATTTGCAAACGCCATCAATGCAAGAAATACATCCGCTACTTCTTTTTCTATTCCATCGCGATCTTTTTTGAAAATTTCAGGTATTTCATTAAATGACGCAAACCGAAAATATTCCATCAATTCAGCAACTTCAGTGGCCAATGTCATGCTTAAATTTTTAGCATTATGAAATTGATTCCAATCACGATCGTCTACAAATTTTTTCATTAATTGTCTAAGTTCTTGTACTGTTGTTGTTTTATCATTCATGTGATTTTCCTAAATTAAACATACCATGTCATCCTCACGAATGCGGAAAATAGTGCGTGGAGTGAACGCACCATCCAGACTATTATGTATAACATAATTAACCTTAACTTAACATAAAAAATTACTTTTTGCCCGAACTTAAAAAGACCCTTTCAATTGGAAATAATACTGCACAAAATAAAGAAAGCCTCGAATAAATCGAGACTTTCAAAAAACTCTATAACTCTGTTAATCAGCTACTTTTGCATATTTGCCTCAGAATTCATCAAAGCTTTCATGTCCATAATGCCCGAATATGCCTGGTATAAACTGCTTAAAAATAATCCCGTAAACCCTATGTTTGAATAAGAAGTGTCGCCCATTCCCATTCCAGGTGCAAAAATCAGACTTCCTGTCGCACCAACCATCCCAAGAATCATTTTTATTACAGCTTTTTTCTTGGTAATATTCACAGACTTATTACTCATACAATTATAAACACCTTCTTTTGCTGTAGCAAATGCATTATACGTACCCGGAGCAGTTACCAACAAATGGTTATAAAATTCGTTTTAAATACTTACCCGTATGACTTTTTTTATTTTTCGCCACAACCTCTGGCGTTCCGTGCGCAATAATCATACCGCCTTTATCACCACCTTCAGGTCCCAAATCAATCAAATGATCAACCGTTTTTAACACATCAAGGTTATGTTCAATAATAATCATTGAATTGCCTTTGTCAACAAGACGATTCAGTACTTTTAATAATCGATCAATATCGCTTGAATGCAGTCCAGTTGTAGGTTCATCCAAAATATACAATGTATTTGAACCCCGTTTTGCAAGTTCATCAACAAGCTTAATTCGTTGCGCCTCTCCACCAGAAAGTGTTTTTGATGACTGTCCAAGTTTAATATATTCAAGCCCAACATCGCACATTAATTGAATTCGTTTTGCAATACGTGTATGATTCTGAAAAAACTCTAATGCCTCATACGCAGTCATATCAAGCACATCGGCAATATTTTTATCACGATATGTAATTTGCAACGTCTCTTGCGAATACCGCTTACCCTTACAGACTTTGCAAACAACAGTCACTTCGGGCAAAAAGTGCATTTCAACAGTAATTTTACCGTCACCTTTACATTCTGCGCATCTGCCACCAGCAACATTAAAACTAAATTGTCCAACTTTATATCCACGCGCATTACTTTCTGGCAATGATGCAAATAACTTTCTAATGTCATTAAATATTCCAAGATATGTTGCTGGGTTTGATCTAGGTGTTCTTCCAATTGGAGCCTGATCGATAACCACCATATTTTCAATATTCTCAACACCAGTAATTTTTTTAGAATTATTTATTCTTTTTGATTTACGTAGTGCGAAAGTCTCTTTTATTGCAGGAACTAATTCTTGCATAATTAACGTACTTTTTCCAGAACCAGACACCCCTGAAATACCCGTCAAAACTTTAAGTGGAAATTCCACGTTAACATTTTCTAAATTATTTTTATTAGCATCAGATAATAAGATTTTTTCCTTTGATGTACGACGTTTTTTAGGAACTACAATCTCTTTTACCCCCGACAAATACGCACCACTGAGTGAATTTTTATTTTTTGCTATTTCTTGTGGTGTGCCTGTAGCTGTAATCTTACCACCTAATGCACCAGAACCGGGACCCATATCAATCAAATAGTCAGATTTTTTCATCGTGTCAATATCATGTTCAACCACCACAACTGTGTTTCCCTGATCACGCAATGCTTTTAATGTTTCGATTAATCGATCATTATCACGTTGATGCAATCCAATGCTTGGCTCATCAAGTACATACAGAACACCGGACAATGCAGAGCCAATCTGCTTTGCAAGTCGAATGCGTTGTCCTTCACCGCCAGAAAGTGTTCGTGCGGTTCTATTTAACGTTAAATATGAAAGGCCAACATCAAATAAAAATTGTAATCGATTAGTAATTTCAATTATCATTGCGTCTGCAATTTCTTGATGCTCATTTGATAATTTTAAATTTTTAAAAAAATCTACTAATCGCTCAATTGACATGTCACATAATTGAAAAATATTTTTTCCACCAATCACAATTGAGCGTGCATGTTCATTAAGACGCATTCCTTTGCACGCATAACAGATCGATTGCCTAGCATATTTATCACCAAAAAATTGTGGATATTGTGATTTCCAAGACTCAGGGTCATCTTCATCCCATGGCCACTCATTAATTACACCAATACCCTCACACTCTGTACATGCACCAATGGGAGAATTAAATGAAAAAAGTCTAGGCTCTAATTCAGGAATTGAAACAGCACAATCAACACACATACGATGAGATGAATACAAATATTGTTCTTCACCGCACAGAACCTTACACACACCATCAGAAAGTGTAAATGCAACTTTAATAGCTTCTTGCAAACGAGGCAACTCATCTTTTGAAACATCAACTTGATCAAGTAACACATCAATAGTATGTTTGAATGTTTTTTTCAATTTTAATTGATCAATTTCATCTTTACTTTTAAATTTATAACGCCTGCCATCAATTAAAAATCTATAATACCCTCCAGCAAACAGCTCTTTTAACTTATGAACAAATTCACCCTTTTTTTCTCGCGAAATAGGCGCTGCAATCATTACCACATTACCCGACATATTTTCAATCATCATTCGCGCAATATCCTCAGATGATTGCGATGATATTTGTATGCCACACTTATAACAATGCGCAATACCAATACGCGCAAATAAAACTCTCAAATAATCATAAATTTCAGTAATTGTTCCCACAGTTGAGCGCGGATTTGACCCAACTGTTTTTTGTTCAATTGCAATCGAAGGACATAATCCATTAATTGAATCAACATCCGGTTTTTTTACTGTTCCTAAAAATTGTCGCGCATAAGAAGAAAGTGACTCCATATACCTACGTTTACCTTCAGTATACAAAATATCAAGCGCTAAAGAACTTTTGCCTGATCCAGACGGACCTGTAATGACTGTTAATGTATCTTTTGGAATCGAAACGTTAATATTTTTTAAATTGTGTTCTCGTGCACCAACAATATCAATTGTACGACCAGATGACGATTTTTTTATTTTTGTCATGTTTTACCAATTATTTATTATAATTTTGTCCTTAATTTAAAACAATTGTATCAAAAAATAAAAAGCCTAACTACTTAAAAAACAGACTAATTCAGCTAGAAAATTTAATTTTACAATATATATAAGAAAAATTTTGCAATTTAAGTAAAAATCCATATACTAAAAGTCGTATTAATGGTGAGTGTAGCTCAGTCGGCAGAGCACCAGGTTGTGGTTCTGGGGGTCGTGGGTTCAATCCCCACCACTCACCCCAAAAGATGGGACATTTAAATGACTTCATTAATTTGGGCAATAATTCTTATCATTGTTGGCATCGAAATTGTAATAAAAATATTTTTTAAAGCAAGTTTTCCATTATTCAAGCTAGTTATTGCCGCATTTTGTATTTATACTGGCATAAACATGTTATATCAAAAAAATCCTGATGGAACTGAAAATAAACTAACTCTTAAAGAGCAAGCACAAAAAACTTACAAAGATGGATGTAAGTTAGCAAAAGTAATGTATAAAAAGGCTTATAAAGCTTCAAACCAACTAATAGATGAAGCCGCAACACAAAAATTTTAATAAAAAGTTTACTAAAATTACTTGCAAGCATTGCAAAAAAACTTTACATTACTAATATCTAACCTAGATTTGCGGGACGTGGCGCAATCGGTAGCGCACTCGCTTTGGGAGCGAGGGGTTGCCAGTTCGAGTCTGGCCGTCCCGACCATTTTTTTAATTTTCATTATTTTTATAGGATTTACATGAAATTACATATTATTTTTTTATGCACACTATTATCTTCAACTATCTGTTTATCTTCAATTAAACAAGCAAAAATAAAAACGTGGAAAAACGATTATCTTACAAATCTATCTGCACAAGATTTGCAACTTGTTTTAGAAACGTGGAAAAACGATTATCTTACAAATCTATCTGCACAAGATTTGCAACTTGTTTTAAATACACTTTATTTTTTTTATCAAAAAGCGCTTTTACAGTCGCAATTGCAAGAACAACTTATTCAAATTACGCATAATGTACAACATCTGTTTTGCTCAACAGACAATAAAACTTTATATCCAAAAACAAAAGAATTAGACAAAACCGCATTGCAAATGGAAGATATTGCATTTCGTTTTAATTATATATACAAAGTTCTGACTCAAGTAATGCAATTTTGGCAGGAAAAAAATATAGAACAGAATAATGCATATAATGCACTACAAAAAATTGGCAATGTTGATATAAATAATAACAATGAAATTTCAGAACATTTTATGCCATACTTAAAAGATGATCTTATGTTTGTTGCGCCGCAGTTGAAAAAACTTGGGCAGCAAATGATATTGTATAGCGATGCATATACAAATATTGTAACCGAACGAGTTGCGCATGATGGCACAAATGTAGAAACTGAATCTCAAAAAATTATTTCTCCAGATGAATTGTTCAGAACAACATTAATTATGACAGAAAACCTCATAATTTCACTCAGCAATATGTTTTCAAAAATTGCAAATTTATACGGATATAATGCACTACTTGGAAAAACAAGCGCTATACGATATCATCAATTTTACACTGTAGTTAGACAATATATGATCAACAACAATCTTGATCAGTTTTGTTTTGCAATTGCATTTGATGAACATGGAATAATCTCCATAGAAGAAAGAATATATCAATTGCCTAAATTACAATAATGCTATTTCTTTTTTTTCGAACCAAAATCCTTCATTCTCTTTTTAAATTTAACTTTTCTATTATGTTTTTTAATAATGCTATCATCGCTCTTAGATCGTCGCTTGTAGTCATTTTAAAAGGGTATTATCTTCAATAACTACATCAAACGAATGTAAAATCCCACCAGCAAGTTGCTCTTGAGAACTCCACATCACTATTTAATGACGCTATTTTTGAAAGAATAGTTTCTAACGTAACCCCTTTATCAATATCAGAAAACAAAGAAAAAGAATTATATATATCATTATTCATAGAGAAAGAACTTACAGGAAAAAATAAAATCAAAATAAAAAAGCGCTTCATAATTTTTCTCCAATAATTATGATATAGTACTGTAAACTATCTTCAATACAAAACAAATTTTTACCAACATACTATGTATTACAAACTAAAACAACAAGAGTGATAAATACATTGACAGGAAATAAAAAGGACAATTTACAATGACATATTCTATCAGAAAATCATCACAAAAATTTGAAAAATTCAATAAAGAAAAATTTATTCGATCATTACAACTTGCAGGGACCGATAAAAAACTTATTGATAAAATTATAAAAGAAGTTGAAAAGCAAAAACCTCGAACAACAAAACAGTTACACAAATTAGTTAGCAATATGCTTAACCAAGACAAACCGCACATTGCTGCTCGATACAATATTAAACGTGCACTTATGGACTTAGGACCCGCAGGATACCCATTTGAACAATTTGTTGCACAGCTTTTTAAAGCGGAGGGGTACAAAGTAAGTACAAATCAATTTATTTCAGGTTTTTGTGTTGAGCATGAAGTTGACATTATTGCTCATGCAAAAAATAAACATTATATGATTGAATGTAAATTTCATAATAGATTTAATCTTAAAAGTGACGTTAAAGTCGCACTATACACCCATGCTCGATTTGAAGACATAAAAAAAGCATGGCTACAAGATAAAACTCATGAACAAGAATTTCATCAGTGTCACATTGTAACAAATACAACATTCACAACTAATGCAATTCAATATGCACAATGCACAAATATAACATTATTAGGTTGGGCATATCCACTAAACAATGGCATTGAAACACTTATTGATAAATTCGGACTTCACCCTATTACTGCATTAACTAATTTAACACAATCGCAAAAACGAAAATTTATAAAAGAAGGATTTGTGCTATGTAAAGATGCAGGAAAACATACTAATATTTTAAAAAATTTAGGATTTACACAACGAGAAATTCAAAAGTTTGTTGCTGAAGCCAAAAAAGTCTGTACACTAGAAAATTAAAAACCATAAACACTATGTTTAACACTACAAAACGCTCATTTGTCAATTATAACTATACGTTATTTTTTACTATGGTTTTTTTATGCATTACAGGAATTATGTGCATTTATAGCGCAACAATAACCCCCACAATCACCTATTCTATTTTTTTTAAAAAACAAATTATTGGACTTATATCTGGAATAATAATTTATTTTTTATGCCTATGTACTGATCATAGATCTATATTACGCTGGGGGTTTTTGGGATACTTTTGCGTTATTGGATTATTACTCTTTACTTTACTTAAAGGTCATATTGGCATGGGTGCACAGCGATGGATTAATTTTGGTCTTTTTAAAATACAACCATCTGAACTTGTCAAACTATTTTTTCCACTTTGTGCAACATTTTATTTTCAACAATACATTAACGGTAACAATAAACGTTTTTTATTTTGGATACCGCTTATTATACTACTTATTATCAGTTGTATATTGATTTTAAAACAGCCTGATTTAGGAACGGCACTCATTATTTTCGCATCAGGACTTGTTATGTTTTGGTTAACTGGCATGACAACACGAATATTTACATTCGGTCTTATTTTTATAGCATTCACTTCGCCTATCATTTGGCATAACATATTAAAAAATTATCAAAAAAAACGAATAATTGTTTTTTTTGGTGGCGGATCACACAATAATGAGCGATATCAAATAGAACAAGCAAAAATTGCAATCGGCTCCGGAGGAATTTTAGGCAAAGGATTTTGTAAAGGTACACAGAACAAGTTACGCTTTTTGCCTGAAGGACGTACTGATTTTATTTTTGCAGTACTTGCAGAAGAATGTGGCTTTTTTGGAACACTTTTGATACTATTGCTCTATTGTTTGTTTTTTTTCAAACACATAACAATTGCAAAAAATATTACATCGATTCACATGCGCATGTGCGTAATTGGGTTAATTATGCCTATTATGCTTGCAACAATAACCAATATTGGCATGGTCTTGGGACTACTTCCTGTTGTAGGCATGCCACTTCCCTTCATGAGCTACGGCGTAAGCAACTTGTGGATAACTTACGCAAGTTTAGGCGTTATTCAAAACATTACCATGCACTACAAAAATACAGTATCGCATATATAAACATATACTATATAAATTTTCATACTATTTGTCCTATACTAACAACATTATATTTACGTCAACACAAAGGACCGATATGAAAATATACATAGCACTAATCCTTTTTTTACTAACTCCACAAACAATACATTGCTCAGAAAAACAACTCATACAACAAGTTGATGTCATATATAACGCACGAGAATGCTTATACAAAAAATTTTTACAATTAACATGTCCTGATCTTTGTAATAACAACGACGATAACAATATTTTTGTAATATGTGACAAACAAGTTTTTGAACGTCTTGTTACATGTGTTGGCAGCGAACCATCTGCTATGAAAGTATTTAACACTGAAAAAAGTAATGTAACATTTTCGCAAAACTGTAAAGACATGTATACCTACCTATACTCAGGGATTGACAATGAAGATCCTCCTTACACAAAACAAAACAGGAAAATTCTCAATCTATTCAGACAGGATAACGAATATGTGCAAACGTTATTTAATCTGTATACTAAAAATGAAATAACTCTAGAACAAATACAAAACAAAACAGACGAGTTAATCAGCGATCTTGAATTTTACATTGGTAACCATGAATGAACTACAAAGCGTAAATATTATTTCATTACAAGAAACTCCTGAAGAGAGTACGCATGATTTTTGCCCACAATCTTTTAATGATTATTTGGGACAAGAAGAGCTAAAAACGAAATTAAAAATATACACACAAGCGGCAAAAGAACGCCAAGAAGCCCTTGATCACTTTTTACTTTTTGGACCTACAGGGCTTGGAAAAACAACACTCTCTCAAATTATGGCGCATGAAATGGGCGTTAACATCAAAATTTGCAGCGGCCCCATGATAGAGCGCACAGGAGATTTGGTCGCAATCCTTTCGGGACTGCAACTGCGTGATATACTTTTTATTGATGAAATTCATCGAATGCCTACTGCAGTTGAAGAAGTTCTTTACAGTGCAATGGAACAATTTCGGGTTGATATCATTATTGGTCAAGGCGCTGGCGCAAAATCAGTTAGCTTACCTATTCATCCATTTACACTAATTGGTGCAACAACAATGAGTGGTAAAATTTCTGCACCACTTCGATCTCGTTTTGGCATTACAGAACGACTTGAATATTACACACCACAAGAATTACAACAAATCGTAATGCAAACCGCTTCTTTTTTACAATTTGATCTTGATGATGACGCTGCACTTATTATCGGATCATGCGCACGAGGAACACCTCGAATTGCAAAAAAAATTATTCGAAGAATGCGCGATTTTGCGCAAGTACAAAATAAAAAAGCAAACGCACAGCTTGCAAAAGAAGTATTACAGTTTTTACAAATTGATGAGGAAGGATTAACTAAAATTGACACACAACTACTTTATAATATTATCGATCATTTTAATGGTGGACCAGTTGGACTTGATACCATTGCCTCAATGCTTGGTGAAGACCCCGAAACACTTGAACGAGTATATGAACCATTTTTAATTCGCAAAGGATATTTGGAAAAAACATCACGTGGTCGACAAATTCCACATAAAATATTACCTAAACTTGCACAACGATATAAACTCTTTGAACAAAAATAATTTTCACACTTTTTTTACTACCTCAAATCTCTTTATTTCCTTTTTGTCTTTGTAATTGTAAGTTTTATATAAAAAAACAGATCTTAAAAAAATAAAAAATCGAAATTTTTACAAAACTTTAGAAAAATACTTCAATACACTGCATAATCTTACAAAAGAAGAAGCAATTAAAAAAATGTTTTCTAAATGCGAACGAAAAAAACCAAAACCAAATAGCATATTTTTTTTCGGTAAAACATACGATATACTCAATGAAAAAAATAAAAACGGGTACACCCTTCTTGATATTTGCATTACTAAAAAAATGAATCGCTTAACAGAGCAACTTTTAATTGCGGGAGCAAATATTTCTCCAAAGAACTCAATACACCAAATTTGTAAGTACAATTCTTACAAAAAACAAAAAAAATGCTTTCATTGCTATTCAAATATGCACCTGATATTGATTTAAATATACTTAACAAAAAAGGACTATTACCACTTTACCTTATTATAAAAAATACAAAAATACCTATAGAAAACAAATGCAAACTTGTTAGAATGTTTATAGACAAAGGTGCTAAGCCATATTTGCAAGGCAAATATGGCAAAACATCAATGGATGCAGCAATTATATATGGTAATAAAAAAATTATTGAATATCTAAAAATTGAATGTCCAGAAAACGTACCCATGCCCATTACGTTTATTACACCCAACAGAAAAGAACCAAAAAAACAACTTTTTGATAAACAAGTAAATCGCAATGACTGGATAAATCGCAATGACTGGAAACCACCCACATACGCTCGTTATTTACCCTATCCATGGCAATCTTCACCAAATAAATTATCACCATTGCTTAATAAGTAATATTTTGTTTTTACAGAAGCACCCTTATCAAGTAAAATTAAACATAAATATAGTTTTACAAATACAGGTGGAATATGTCAGGTCATAATAAATGGTCAAAAATTAAACACAAAAAAGCAGCTACTGATGCAAAAAAAGGTGCTGCATTTGGAAAATTAATTAAAGAGATTACTGTTGCTGCAAAAGACGGTGGTGGAGACCCAGATCAAAATTCACGATTACGCTTATTACTTGAAAAAGCAAAACAGATTAATATGCCACAAGATAATGCCACTCGCGCAATCAAAAAAGGAACTGGAGAACTTCCTGGCGTTACGTATGAAGAATGTTTATACGAAGGATATGGTCCACATGGTGTTGCAATTATTCTTGATGTGTTGACTGATAATACTAATCGAACATTTTCAGAACTGCGTAAAACATTTTCAAAAAATGGTGGTAATTTAGCCGAATCTGGCGCTGTCAGTTGGATGTTTGAACGTTTAGGTGTTGTACATGCAAATGGACAAACAACCGAAGATGAATTATTAGAAGCATTATTAGATTTTGATGTTACTTATATTAAATCTAATGAAAACTTTTTTTCTATATATTGCAATCCAAAATCAATTGTACAAATAAAAAAAACAATTGAAAGTATGAATCTCACTATTGAAAATGCAGGTCTTGAATGGGTTGCAAAAAACACTATCGAAATTTCAGAAAAAGATACAGAAAAAATCTTGACTCTTCTTTCTGTGTTAGACGACCATGATGATGTACAAAATGTATACAGTTCATTAGAATAAAAAGGTAATCTATGTATAGTATGACAGGTTTTGGCTCTACCTCATCAACACTAACGTTAGAAAACAATCAAACATGTGGCATTACCATAAGTTTAAAATCATTTAATAATAGATATTTCGAAGCAACAAATCGTTTTTCTGCGCCACTTTTGCCACTTGAGACCGATATTATAAAAAATCTCAAAAAAAAATTAGCGCGCGGACATGTCTACTGTACAATCTATCTTGATAACCCCGCAGCATTTCAGCAAGATATTAAGCCATCACTCACAACTGCACAAGCATATGTAGGGGCCTTGCGTACTATTCAAGAACATTTAAAAATTGAATCTTCTGTTACATTAGATCATATTGTTCGATTACCAAATATTTTTATTATTCAAGAAAGTAATATTTCAGACAATACAAAACAAAAAGTTTTTGATCTATTATCTCAAGCAATTGAAAAAATGCTTATCAGTAGAAAAACTGAAGGTGAGCAATTACAAAATGATATAACCGCCCGCATTTCAAAAATGCAAACACTTATTTCTAAAATTGAAAAACAATATGCTAAACGTATCGAAGAACAAAAAGAAAAAGTTCATAAAACACTTGAAGAGCTTAAGGGAGATGAAAGTTCTTTAGCTGACGCACAAAAAAATGCACTTTATACTATGCTTGACAAATTAGACCTTCAGGAAGAAATTACTAGATTTGCAAGTCATTTAAAACAAATTAATACTATTGTTGCATCCGGCAAAATGGAAAAAGGCAAACGGCTTGATTTTACATTGCAAGAAATGAATCGTGAAATTAATACTATTGCTGCAAAATGTTCTGATTCAGAAATTAGTAAAAATGCAATTAATGTTAAAGTTGAAATTGAAAAAGTGCGAGAACAGGTGCAAAATATTGTGTGAATTTACTCAACTGCTCTGACTGAATATACGTGCTCACTAAAATGTGGACTTATCAAAAATTGCGTTTTAAATAGATCGTTGTTTGCATTAATGAAATTTCCTTTTTTATCTTTTTTAACGCGATCTTCGTTTACATTTACTTCTCCATCTGTGGCAAATAAAAATGAGCGCAAAATCAAGTTATACGGTAAAGAAATGTTGTTTATTGCTTGCACAAAAAGACCTGTTTTTTTGTGCATTTTATTACATGATTTGAACAAAACTCTTATTTGATTTTCAGATAAAACTTTCAATTTATCACTATCAATCAGCGTTAGGCTAATTGTCTTTGGAAAAACCTTTTTCAAAAACAAATCATCAACAACAGGCATAAATGGAATTTCTGCAAGACCTCGCAAAGTAACAGATAATTTTTTATCATCTAAAAAATTAATGCTAATAAAGCTCTTCAACCCTTGTTCAGAATAAGATGCCAAAAATAAATACTCTTTACCGCCAGTATTATTTCTTAAAAGCTTTTTAGATAAAATAATATTTACAAGAGGAAATTGACAATAATTTTTGTTTTTTTTATAAAGAACTTTCCACATATAATTTTCGTTGAAAAAATTCAATTTTGACGGATTGTGAAATTTAAAAACTTTTTCTGCAATTGCTTCGTATGCAATGTAACTATGTAAAAAAGGAATATCTTTTTGTACAGCTAATTCTAATTTCTTTTTAATCCTTTTTTGAACTTCACCTTGCAAACAATTTATTATCTGTTTTGCTTCAAGTTTAAATGTAATTCCACGATCTTTTACAGCATCTTTTTCCATTAGGCCATTTGCAACAAAAATAAAATCTTGCATTACACTTGAGTACATCGTATCAAGAACTTGCCAGATGTAATTATACTCTAAATTTCGAATATTGTTTCTCATATCAAGCATTGCATTAGCAAAGGCGCTACATACTTCGTGTACATCTTCTTCAGATATCTCATTTATGTAGGTAACAATTTTCTCCTTTACAAACAAAATAATATCATTATACAAATCATTAACAATATTTTTTGCCCAATCATTCAATAACATCTGAACAAAACGATCATTTGAGGGAAGCTTAATCTGATAAAAATCTATAATTTTTAAAAATAACAATCGATTTTCAGGATTAATTTTTTTGATATCGTGAAGCGATTTTATTTCCATAATGGTAATAACTTGCTGCATACCACCAGAGTCAAGCATATCTATTTCAACAGGATTTTTTAGTGTTCCCTTTTTTTTAAACCCTCCTTCCAAAACAATTTGTATTACATCAGAATTTTTTACAAATGGATGCTCTTTTTCAAAGATAAAAATTTTTCCATCATTTGTTCTTACATAAACAACATCACTATCTTTTTTTTGTTTTTTTAACTCACTTTTATTTGGCTTATAAATTCCTTTTCTTTTTCCAATACTCTCAAATCTTTCACCCTTTTCCATCGCAAAAAAAGAGAAAAAAGTAAAAACTCCCACTAATACTGTGCAAAATTTTTGTTTTGTATATTTCATCGCTCTTCACAAATCACTAAAACCATTCAATAACAATACCTCCACCTTTCTGTACGGATTCTATATTTTTCTTCACCACACCCAACATAGCTATGTATTCTTGCAAAGCTCCATGTATGTAAATCATATGAAAATAACGATATACATCACTATTTTTTTGATCATCTATATTTACAATTGCGGACAATTCATAATTTCTCTCAAAAGCTGTAAAAGTAGGATTTGCTGACCCAAATACAACTTTTTTTTGCCCCTTAAAAATCATCATTTTTGAATGTAAATTTGGCGGATCCTTTTTTTCATAAGGAAGATAGCGACGCGTTTGAATTCCATTCTGTCGAAAATTGGTAAACAATTTTCGATTTCTTTCATTCATTGAAAACTTAGTATCTGAATATCTTTCAACTGTATTCATTGTTTTAAATAGCTTATCATCCCAAACAATTCTAACATCAACATCTTTATTACTCAATAATCGAGTTTCGAAATCATTATCACGCATTACAAACAAAAGAAGATATATAGCCTCATCTTCTTTGGCAATTAAATTTAAGATTTCTCTATGAAAAACGCCTCTAGCCTTTTTATCTTTTTGAAAAGATGTTGGATAAAGTTTGATACCAGACGTAAAATCAACAAAAGAATCTTTTGGTAATTTATTTTTAAAATCATCAAAATTGAATTCCAAGTAAACCATAATACGCTCTAGATAGTTCTCCAACCTATTCAATCGATCTAAAAGCAAATCTTGCTCGCCTTCTTTGTTAACGATTTCCTCAAAAAACTTCCTCGTTTCATCATAAAATTTTTGTTCTTTTTTTATAAAATCACCTAGTTCAGATAAAGCATCACTAGAGAAAGAAAATGTGTTAAAAAAAATTGCCAGTACAAGACTCGATCGCACAACACGTAAAAACAAATTATATTTTTTCATTATCTATCCTCAAAATATCTTAACTTATAAAAGCTTATTTTATATATTAGGTATAACCTTTGGAGAAGGTTTCATAATTTTTCTCTCTTTTTTAGGAGGGAGTTCGCCATCCTGGCGTTTACGCTTTCCTTTTAGTGATTTTTCTAAATATTTAATATCTTTTTCTGTTTTTTCAATTCGCTCTGTATTTTTTACTATTATATCACTCAAATATTGCATTAGTGTTTGTGCATAGATATGTGAAAAATAAAGCAATACTTTGCTAAGATTCTTATTATCCAATTTTGCTATCCCGACAAACTCATAATTTAGACGAGCACCATAAAATGTAGGATTTGCACTTCCAAAAATAAGTTTTTTTTCTCCTTCTAAAATAATGAATTTATTATGCATAAACCCAAACTTATCAAAGTTTTCATTAAATTTTATTTTCTTATTTTTTGCAAATAAATTATTTAGTTTTCCATGATCATACTTCAAAATAGTAACTTCTTTATGTTTTCTCCGAAGTTTATTAACAATATCCTTTGTAAATGTAGAACTTGAAATTTCTGTAATAAGCCTAACTCTCAACTCTTTTGAAGAAGTCTCAATTTTTTCAGAAATAGTATTTGCAAAATCCAAATCAGATATCTGATGAACAGCAATATAAATTCCCTTGTTTTCGTTCTTAGACTCTACAGCAAAAATCTCACTGACATTTGGAAATAGATATAATTTAACTGATTTTGGACTAATCGAAAATTTAGAATCAGACAAATCCCGAAGTGTTAAGTTGCCATACTTTATCATAAGATCCCACAAATCATCTAAATAATCTCTTTTTTCATATAATTTTTCAAGTTTTGAATCTAATAACTTCAAAGGGCTCATGTTTTTTAGCAACTTCATTAAATATTTATTGATTTTTGTCAAAATTTGATCAATTTTGTTTATCTTTAGAAATTTTTGATCAACTTTTGACAAAAAATCTTTCGGAGATAAATCACTTGCAAACACAAAACTGAATACAAATATAGATAAAAACAACGATGTGATCAATAATTTCTTCATAATAATCCTTTACAAAACACCTATGTCTTATTTCTAATATAAATAAAGAGCCATTGTTTTTTCAAGTATTTTTACATTTTTCATAAATCGTAGACTTTTTAATAATTTTCATCTATTGAAAAAAATCTAAAAAAAGTCACACTAATTAAGTAACATATGTGCTACATATTATTATAAATAGTATCGTTGAAATATAATCTTAACCATCATATTCTATGTCAAAACACTTTACTCACCTACATTTACACACCGAATACTCTCTGCTTGACGGTGCTATATCACTCAAAAAATTAATCAAGCAGGCACAAGAATTTGATTTAAAGTCGCTTGCCATTACCGATCATGGCAATGTATTTGGTGCAGTAAAATTTTTTCAGATGGCAAAAAAAGCTGGAATTAAACCTATTCTTGGTATGGAAGCTTATTTGACAGAAGATGTTTCTGTCAAAGATCAAGGCAATAAATATTATCACCTTATTTTGCTTGTACAAAACAAAATTGGATACAGAAATTTATGCAAACTAATTTCTTACTCATTCAAAGAAGGATTTTATTTCAAACCACGTATTGACTACAACATACTTTCAAAGCATTA
>SDBT01000418.1_pt1 | contig 66699 bp, 112 predicted proteins | sample 2277101 | NCBI WGS metagenome assembly SDBT01 (sample SAMN10404973, study PRJNA504765) | marine sediment metagenome | isolation source: marine sediment core GS10_PC15, 103 cmbsf | place: Arctic Ocean: Southern Knipovich Ridge | collected 2010 | reverse complement strand
TGACGCTTTAGGTAAAGAAATGGTCGAAGGATTGACCTTTGCCGAACAAGCCGCATTGGCAGTCTGGACACAGATAGACGCCATCCATGAAAAGGAAAGCGAGCTAGTAGCAAAGACTTTTGAACAGTGGGATATCCAGCAACAAATAAACGAGCTGTTCGCAGCTGGTGATATCTCAAAGGAGATGAAAAAGCAGCTTGAATTAGCCAATGGTCTCGTAAAACAAACCAGTAAATTCCAAGATATCTTAGGTGCCCTATCTGGAGCTGATGGCCTTATGGGCGATTTGGCTGGGTCTGTTAACCAAATGGTAGAAGGGTTTAAACAAATCCAGGAATCCATGAAAGGTGGCGGCGGAGCTGGGGGTTTCGGAGCAGGACTCGCAGGTATAGCTGGTGGTATTGACGTACTAGGTGAATCTCTTGGTCTATTCAAGGGACCTGGTGGGACATCCAAATTCGGAGGCAGCAAAGAAGGTGACAAGTCCAAAGAGGCCGGCGAGGTTGGTCAGGTTATTGGTGCCGTTATAGGGTCTTTGTTCTTTGGTATTGGAGCAGTTGCAGGTGCGGCGATTGGCAAGGTTTTAGGTAAAATTGTAGGATCGTTTATCAAAACTGGCGCTGATACAGCTGAAGCCACTGTAAGTCAAATCGCTGATGATCTGACTGTGCAGGTTACAAAGGAAGAGGGTCCGCTAGGTAAGCCCATTCGTGCTCTTGCTGAAGGTGTGCGAGATGCGTTTAGCACCCTTGAAGCGATCATAGGCGGCGAAGTTGGCATAGCAGATTTCAAAATCAAGATTCGCGAAGAAGTTGTTACAGCTTGGGTCAATGGGGTCAAGGCCAAGTTCGGAACCATTGGCGAGGCTATCGACTTCATTGTTACAGAATCCATACGGACAGCAGAGTTTGGTCAAGGGGTTAGTAGTAGATTTGTCACAGCTCTTAAGAATACGAATTTACAAACTGTCGAAGAACTAGAGGAGCTGTTGCAGACTGTTGCTGAGATCGAGACCATAGCGTCTGAATCTGGAGTTGTGGCCCAAGGATTTAAGGTACTCGGTATAGAGATGAAAGTCCTTGAGGGTGTGATCGCCGAAGCTGGTCTAGACGCTGCTGATGCTGTCCTTGTGCAAGCTCATAAAGTGCAACAGATACGAGATGCTATAACTGATACAGTGGCGGGAATTGTAGGAGTTTCTGATATTGCTGGTGGTATTGACGATCTTGTGAAATCAATGCAAGAATTCAATACCGGCGTTGATCAAATCACGGCAACTCGACAAGCCGAACTAGATGCGGCTATAGCTGCTGATGCGGCTCTATCTGATATGACTACTCGAATGGCAGGTCTTCCTCCAGAGGCATTAGCCCTTGAGCAGGGCTTTGATGGCATGGCTCTCGGTATGAAAGGTTTCCGACGCGGCATGCTTGGTGCCAGCGAAAAAGCAATGGCAGCCGCTATTGATGTCGAAACCTTTTCGGCGGCAATGGACAATATCCCCGATCGAATTGATATAAGTGAAATCATAGCTGCTGCTACTGTGGCAGCTAAGGGAGTTGGGGTAACTCTTATTGGTATGATTGAGTCCGTTCGTGGCACGGGCACCTTAAACGCCCAACGATTGAAGTTTGAAAAAGACGCGTTTATGGTTCAGTTGGCAGCACAAATAATTCAAATGCAACTATTTGCTCAAATGACTGAGTTGTTTACTGAAAGTACCCGCCAAATGATGGCTGGTCTGGTAAACGATGGTCTATCTTTGCTTGATGATCTTGAGACGGGCGCAGCATCTATAGATGATCAAGCCCAAAAAGCTTCGAGCGGTAGGGGTAAAGCGCGCCGCGCAGCTGAGGAAGACTTCGCAAAGTCTGCTGCACGCGTCACGGCTCAGCTCGCAGGTGCAACCGAAGCTAGTTTTACATTCGCCGATAGCGTTCAGGCTTTACGTGATAAAGCTAAAGAGGGCAAGGTTGGGGTCGCTGAGCTGAACCAGGCCATAGCGAATCTTGCTAATCTTGAAATTGGCGAAGTTGCCAAATCCTGGACCGATGCGGCAGATGCAATAAAGCGCAGTAATCTTGGCAATGCTGTTGCCGAGATAATGGCTCGTGCGCAAACCTCTATTGATGAAATCAATGCGCGTGCTGAGGCCAATCAAACGGCGGCTGCTGAGGGTTTGTTAGATGTCAGTCGTGGCGTACAGGCCGAAATGCATCAATTGGGCCAACAAAGTCTATTAGCACTTGCAGGCCCTATGACACAACTTCGTGCCGAGATTCGTGAGAATGTTCGTGACGTGCGTTTTATGATTCGCAATTTTGATGACTTGGGCCTGACTCTTGCACAGGTGGCAAATAAGGTCCGCGAAGGTATCATTCCAGGATTGATTGAGATTGGCATTCGTGAGGCTGAGCGTTTGGGCCTAGACGAGAAGGCTGCCGAATTCCGCGCTATACAAGCCGAGTTAGAATTGAAGCTTCAACTGATCCAATTGCTTGGTCTCAGGCAAATGCTAGTTGCCGCTGGCGCCTTCGATGACCAAACAAAAATCTTATTCGATGACATTTTTGAGCTATTCAATATGGGTCGCGATCCAATTATAGTGCCTCCAATCGATACGACTGCAACCGAGGAAAGCGCAGATATTGTTGAGGAAACCTGGACGGACGCAACTGATGTGATTGTTGAGAGCACTACGCGCATTACTGACAGCTTTATATTGCTGAGTGCGCAGTTCGATACAGTAAATCGAAAGTTCTCGAAACTCTCAGTCAATACCGCGGGTCTTGTAACTACAATGTCGACTCTGCCCTCGGCTACAGTTCGGGCGACTAGGCGCCTAGCGCAACTTCGCACTGAGCTATTGAGTCTTGGGGACACAACAATCGGTTCGCGCTCTCCCTCTATACCAAGTTTTGAGCGCGGCTCTGGAGGGTTTGTCCCTCAGGACACCCTAGCATTCCTCCATAAGGGTGAGCAGGTTACGCCACGTTCTGAGGCGTCCTCTATTGCCGCTATGGTGTCGAATGTTGCTAAGGGGGGGGGGGACGGCTCGCGCGTAGTAGAGACTCTACTAAATGGATTTAGTGCGCTGCATAGAGACAATCAGGTGATGCGTGAAGAGATCCTAGCTGATAGAGAGCAGCGTGCGGAGTTCTTTGCTCGTGTTGAGGCTGAGGATCGGGGACCGCGGGGTAGGGCTGGCGGACCGAGAATAGAAACTCAAGGAGGGCTATTTTAGTGCTACGAGGTGACTCACCTGCTGGCGATCTTCCTGCTGCGGACTTCAACGGGCCGAATCTGTCGAGCCCGGATGTTCTCACGGACCTCATGCTCAAGCCTCTATCGCGCTCTTGGCTTGTGCATGCAGAGCCTCGGGATGCAAGTACGTCGACTGTGCCGCCAACGCTGTTAGACATAAATTTGAGCAGTGATGGGCATAGGAGCAAGCCAGATGATTTCCCTTCGTTTAAGTTCCCAGGGGTAACTGAGGCTATACAGTTTATCCAAGCTGTGGTGAATCCTTATTCACTAAAGTTTAGTTTACCTGGTGGCGCACTATGGGGGCAGGCTAAGACTACAGCGGGAAGTGTGGTTTTTGGCAACGCGGATGGTAGCCGGACATCACTTACTGGCGAGGACTGGATAGGGCGCACTATTAGGATCTTTGTGGGGCCAAAGGACGGAGCGCTGATAGAGTTTGCGTTGGTTGCGGACATGCTCAGTAGGGAGATTAGCAGTAATGAAAGTTCGTTTACGGTTGATATTGACGATCACTCGTTTATATTTGAGGATGCGCTCCAAGTCAATACCTACGCGGGGACAGGAGGGCTAGAAGGGGGCACAGAGCTACAGGGCGAGATCAAGCGCATTCCTCTCGGAGTGGTAAGACAAATCAAGCCCACTTTGGTTGATGCGGCTAATCGTATCTATCAAATTAACGATGGGAGCTTCAAATCTGTTGCATCTGTAGAGGATAGAGGGGTGTCATTGGTTTTTGATGCTGATGTTGCTGACATTACAACAGCAACTCCAGCGGCCGGAGAATTTGCTACCTCATTATCTACAGGATACATAAAGCTAGGATCAGATCCTGATGGTATTGTTACATGTTCAAAAGTCGAGGGTCATAATGGCTCCTCTTTTGGCTACGTAGAAACTGTCTCAGAACTAATCAAGGCCCTTGCAGTTATCTTTGCGGACTTGAGTGAATCGGGCGAGATTGATAGTCCAGCGTTTGTGGCTCTTGAATCGCACACTGCAATCATGGGAGATTATGTTACTGATAAGAAGCGAACGGTCTCAGATGAGATGGACATTTTCCATCAATCGGCTGCAAGTTTTGGGTGGTTGAAGCCTGGCAAGATACTCACAGTGGGCAGGATTACAGATCCAGATAGCGCAACGGCGGACTTCAGCCTAGATGCCGATAAAGATGAATTGCGATTGACACCTTGGAAAGAAGAGACTTGGGAGACACCAGTTTATAAGGTTTTTGTAGGGTACAGGAGGTATTTTACTACACTAAGCGAAACAGATCTTGATGCGTCAATACCTCTAGATGAGAGATTGGATTTGGGTAAAAAGTATCGCTTTGTTGAAGCTGAGGACGCGGCTGTCAAGGTACAGACACCTCGCGCGGTTGAGATCACGATACTGACAAACTTAGACCTAGAAAGCGATGCGCAGGCGCTTGCAGACGAGCAACTGTCGTTACGTAAGGTGATACGTAGGCAGGGTACGTTTGCGCCTCGGGCTGGCCTTATACTGAGGGGGATAGGGGATGTGATGGAGATCACTGACGATAGAATTGCAGACAGTCCCAAGAAATGGGTACTGGTGGGGGTTGATAATAAGGCTGAGACAGCTGGACAAGCAGAACAGATTGTGTTTAGATGCTTCGGGTAATGGCTGATAATCAACGTAGGAAGAAAACATGGGAACGCAAGCACAGAAACCGATGCCGTCATTTGAGAATAAGGATATGGAGATCAAATATCTGAGAGCTGTAAAGAAGGAACTATATAATGAGATTGAAGGCGTCAAGGAGAACCACAGATCAAAAAGATTTGCTTTGATTATGGTTATTCTTCTGCTCTTTGTGTCTCTTATATGGATTGGTGCCTCGGTGACAACCTCAACAGCAAACTGGTTTGATGAAACCGGAATCACTAATGGCGTAGGGCAATGCCATTATATAGAGACCGCACCAGGTGGTTGGGTGGTAGTGTTTGACGGTACATTTGACAGTGCAAGTGTAACTCTTCAGAGCGGTATTCGAAACTTGACAGGTTCGACGCCGTGTGCTGGCGCAGATCTTATGAAGGACGTAGCTGTCCCGGGGCTTGTAGAGGTGGTTGCCGAAACTGCATTTGTCGGCGCCGATCTGAAGTCGGGGTATTATCGAGTAAAGGTAGAAAACGGTAACGGTGCTGAGTCGATTAACCTCCATTGGAGAAAGTAGGTAACTGATGCGATTCATATCAGGTAAGACGGCTGAGAGATTATTGTTTCCAAGTGCAATGCTGCTTGCTGTAGTTCTCATTTTTACTGCTGTCTCAGAGGGCCAGATAAGCATACCGACCATTCCAGGAATACCAGATCTTAATGTTTTTGTTTCAGCTAGCGGGACAGACACAGAAGAGGATGATTTCGTTGTAGGTGCAGCAGCCGCTAGAGGGTTGACTTGTTTCCCTACCGTAGGTGGTGTATTTACCCTGGAAAGCGATAGTGCTTTAGATGGGGTAGGAGGAACAGGCACAAGGGAGGTCTTTGTTGAAGTGATCTATCAGCATACAGCAACTTTATATGAGACTGTGAGCGAAACGGTAGTTATGAATGGATTAACTCCTGTGATTGCATTTGATCTTGGAGGTTTAGGGGTACGTCGCCTTAGAAGAATGTCTGGCGGTCTTGTAGGAAATCAGGAGATCAATCAGCCTATAGGTAATATCGTGGCTGACGTTGGAGGAGTTCCTATATCTGAGATAATTTCTGGTAATGGAAGAGCAGAGATTGCTGTATGGACTTCTGGTCCTCCTGGAAGTCCAGAGCAGATAAATACTGTGGAAATAGGCTTTGTGGGAAGCCAAGGAGGATTGGATTGGGAAGTTACCAGTATCATTAGATTCCGGCAGTTTGCGCTTGGCCACGGATGGATAAATTCTGTACCTATACAAGCCAGAGAACCTCAGACTAGGGCATCGGTTGTGTTGAATACACCGGTTCCACTTCCTCCATTGACAGATTTCGAGTATAGGATTTTAACGATAGAGGGATCCGACGTAAGTATTACCTTTTCTTCACAGGTCACAAAAGTTAGCTCTGCGAGATAGTAGGTATGTACTTCCTGACTACAGCGAATATTGAGACCGCAATCTCACTTGTTGCCAGTGAGACCGCAACGGGCTTCGATATCGAGAACGTGCTAGACCCTCTTGGCACGTCCCGATGGCGCTCCACAGGGCTCATACCGTTCATAGAGGGGGAGTTTGAGAGCGAACAGACCATCGATAGATGGGGGAACTTCTACAGCAACGCGGTTGCGGGTGATACGGCGCGGCTACGGTTGGCTGACACAAACGCCGAGCTGACGTCTGCACCTGTTGTCGATGAGACTGAACTGATAGTGCCGGCTGGCGCTGATCTATCTAGCTTTGATGCTGTACACCACGTGAGTGTAATTCCTGTCCCAGCGCCCGCGTTACATTTCAGAATCGACTATGACTTTACTGCTACGCCCAACCCAGATGGCTTTGTGGAAATTGGGGGCTTAGCGCTAGATACGCGCTTCGAGCCTGAGTTAGATGATAATTTCAATCGGCAACGTTTGCATCGAGTCGCGGCAATGCATCAGGTTAAGTTGTCGGCTGGGGGTACGAGCGGAGGAGGAGGGACAGTGAAACGTGATCTAAAGCTTACTCTTCCGAATATGACCACAGAGGAAGCGCTAGAGATGCTTAATCCTATGTTGATGGGTCGGCGTCGGGTGCTGCCTGTTGTTGTTGTGTTGGAAGATGGTGATGATGTTACTCCCATGGATCAACTCTACTGGGGGTTTCTGAACACCGATAAGGTTGATTATAACGAGATCAGGAATTCGGTTGAAATTCCCATAATGGAGCCCTAGAACGGATCAAGGATAGATATCATGGCTGAAGTTTTCCCTTCGTTAGTTAAGACCGTAACGGCCTCGACAGGTACTAATGACTATGTTGTTAGTACTGTTCCAAGTACTGGATCATTTAGAACCTTAAAGCAGGCAGTCGCGGCAGGGGATCTGTCGAATGGGGATACTGTTCTTTATATAGTGAGGGATACGACGGTTACAGGTTCAGATATCCCAGCCAACCCGCTATTTGAGATCGGGACAGGAATCTATACTGATGCGACCGATACGGTGGCTAGGCTGGCGGCAAATGTTATCGAAGGATCGGCAGGTGTTGGCACACTGGTAAGTTGGCCTGTGAGTGGACAGCGGGACTTTTATCTGATCAATGCGCCTGATCCAGCGAGATTAGGTAGCGAAAATGTTTTCACTGAAGATCAGACTATCGAAAGGGCTGCCGCAAAATTCACGCTTAGAGACGGTACAAATGTTGGCACATTTGAAGTGGCAGGTGCGGCCCTGGATATTCGCAAAATATCCAGTGCGCTCATTGCTAGGATAGATCTAAATCCTATACCGGACAGCGGCCAGAATGCCCGAATACGTCTCATGCGTAGCACCGATACAGGTGCCGGGACTGCACAGACAGAGTTTCATAAGGCTGACGGTACGGCTACGGTAATGGCTTTTGTGGATCATAAGACCGGTGATGCGGAATTCGAAAATATCCAAAGCTCTGATGGTAACCCTTATGAACATTTCCCAAGCGGTACGATACTCCTTTTTGGTACAGCTCCCCCAGTAGGATGGACCAGAATAGATGTCGGGGCATCGGCAGCCACAGAAAGAATAATCAGATTATCGCAATCGGGGGACTCAGCTGGCGATACCGCAGGCAGTTGGACAATTTCCGGATTGACTAATGGTGTTACTGGGTCTCATACACTGACTGTCGCACAGTTGCCTGCCCACGATCACCTAATAAATTCGTCCGCCGATTCAGGAGGGGCACTGACCAGAATAGTCCGCACGACAACTGCATCTACATCAGGCACCGTCACTTCTACCCAAAATGCAGGCTCTGGGTTCAGTCATAATCATACTGGAAGTACGATATCGAGTGCTGGTACGTGGCGTCCTGTATACGAAGTTTGGATTAAAGCCTCGAAGGATTAGGATATGAAAACTCTATGTGAAAGATGCCCCAATAGAAATATAGCGGTTCTTCTGGAGTCCTTAGGGGAAGAAAAAGCAGCCGCCAAAATTGTCGATACAGGTTGCTCTGCTTGGTGGTCTATTGAATACAAGAATGACGAAACAGGGCAAATAGAGACAAGATCTCAATGCGCATGGGAACATTTACCTCAGTATTTCAACAGAGTAGAGGCGTTGGTAAAGCAAAATTGTGGAGTAGTCGAGGAAATGAGAAACTGCTTAGTACGTCTTATTCAAATAGCTGAACTTACTCAAGTACCTCATGTTCACTTACAGCTACCCGATAGCACACCTAACATCACAGGAGATAACGATGGCCCGTAATGACAAAACCAAAGACCAACTGGAGGGGATTCTTGTGGCGACCGATCCGAACATAGAAGCCTACAAAAACCGATGGCATAATCAGTTTAAGGCATTTATGGATACTTTAGATCTAAGATCCATCGATCATCCGCAATGGTTGGTCGAGATCCATAAAGAGACCGAGCCACTAAACAGATCAGAAGATCCTGTTCCTGTTGAATGACTATTCAATAAGTGTAAGGTCCTGAAATAGTATCTGCCGATGAGAACTACAGTACTAGTTTTAGTATCATAGATAATCGATAGTTGCACGACTTGTCGAGATATACACAATTGTGTGTTGACAAATCGTGTCAGGTTGGGTGTCAGATTTTGTCCCCTGTGTAAGCTACTGAGGACGCAAGGCTTATTGATAATATGTCGATTGGCTGTGGTAAAGAGACATGGGGCGTGTGACGAAAAATGTCAGTTTTGAGTTAGGGGCTGGGCTAGGGGGATAAGGCTAGATGAGGATGAGGTTAGGGCTGGGAATTCGTAAAGCGTTGAAAACAAAGAGGATAGAGTGATGGAGGGTGAATAAATCACTGGGAGTGAAGTGTAGATAGTCTACATCTGGCACAGAGGATGCATGAGAATCGAGAAGCAACTGCACGACTTGGTTCAAGCCAAGTACATAGTACCGGCCTTCGAACGGATCGTTGAAAACTCAGCCCCTCTAACGCGACCTGGCTCTAACGTCCTAGGAACCGAGCTGCCTTGACTGGTCATCACTGGCCGCTGGAAGGTGTATTGATCGGAACTAGGCAGGCAGGTCTAGAGGGGCTGAGTTTTCAACGATTCCTTTGGGATCATTGAAAGAGGAGAATAGACAAATCAAAGGCAGATAGGCTCGTTGTGTCATTCGTTCTCTCGGAATTGGAATGGATCGTTGAAATCTCGGCTTCTATTGCTGTCGCACATCTGGATAAATCGTTAGTGGACAGGACATGCGAAGCCGAGTTTTGAGCGATTCGTTTATAACCAACAAAGGAGACAACTGCACAAATGCATAAAAATCTAACCCTAACCCCCACTTTTGTTCTATTCCTTGCCCTGATATATATTCCATTTTTGGGATGCGCAACAGGAGCTGGATTTGGGCGTGGTATGGTCGCGGTTTTCAGCGCGACAGGAAAGGTCATTAAGGGAGCTGTAACAGGAGACCTTATCTCGGTCTTTAAGGACACGATAACGATCTGCTCAGACCCGTCTACTGAGGTAGATGCGCTAGGCACTATGCTAGGTGTGAGGTTTACGGCAAGTCCTAACTATGACTGTGATACGGTTTTTGCTGCTTGGGTTCAGTCAAATCGGGGCGAGTCCAGTGACCTAATTCGGATCGCACAGAAAATCAAGCAGGGATGGACCGTGAGTCTAAAGGCTCAGGAGATGGTCAATGGGCAGTATGATGTGCTAAAGATGTCAATCCGCGATCAGCCTAAAGACCAGACGGGATTTAAGCTCACCCAACCAACACCAACATCAGAAATTGATAACTAGAAGGAGAACAAACGAATGAAAAACAAGTACACAAACGTGAAAGCTCAGATGTGGCTACTGATGGCGCTACTTGCGGCGTTTATTGTAGTCGGGTGCGAGAAGGAAACAATCACTGAGAATGTCGTATGCCCCGACGGATCGGTAGTCAGTGATTCGTCAGAGTGTGTTGACCCTCCGCCGCCGCCGCCACCACCAGTCATGGACGCAGTGGATACGGATGGCGATACGATTCCCGACGACGAAGACAATTGCACGACAGTCGCAAATACCAATCAGCTTGACGATGATAATGACGCGATTGGTAATGCCTGCGATAATTGTCCCACAGATCACAACACGCCGCAGATTGATAGTAATAATGATGGGGCTGGCGATGCTTGCCCGCCTGAGTTTGCAATCACGATTGAGGTAAGTTGCTCGGCGGATGCTAGCGAGATTCGTATTGATTGCCTTGCGGATGTGAGAGGAAGAGATGGCAGCCAACCGCGCGCTGTGGACTTCTATAGTTGGGTATTGCGAAAGTCTGGCGAGCTAACAGACGTAACTAGGACATCACAAGAGGGCAGGATTTCGATCTTTCCACCGACCGGCTTGGCGTGCGATGATGACAATGGAGCGATTCTTGGAGTACAGATGACTGCCGAGCTAGTGTCGAATGTGAATCATCGGTACGTGTCAAGCATTACAGGGGATGATGTGATTGTGGAGTTGGTTAACGGGGTACAGATTCCCGATGAGTTGTGCCCATGAGTGAGCATCCAGTTTTTGTCATCGTTGTGCTATGGGTGCGGTATAAGATCGTGCAATACAGGTGGCCGATTGCCGCGCTCGCCATCTGCGCTATGATTGCTTACTTTGTGTTCAAAACAGGAGTTTAGGATGGAAGCTGTTCATTTGACAGACAGGTTCTGCAATCTCAATCGGCAGCATCAACAGAAAATAGATCTCTTGGCGTCGCTTTGTGCTGGAAGCTTTGTGTTCAGAAGCGGCCGTGAAGTAAAGAGGTCGATCGCACGCCGTCGAAGGAACCGCATAGCGCAGGCGTCAAGACGGATTAACCGCAACTGCAAATAGTTAACAACCAGAAGTAGGGTAGCACTTATGAAACACATTCGCGTCATTGTCATTGTTGTTTTTGCCTTAGCTGTTATCGCGCTCGCGGCTTATAGTCAAGCTAACTCTGTGCCCCAAACTCCTAGGGTAGTGATCAATGGCATAGTAGAAAGCTTTACGATTGTCACTACTACGGGAAGGACGACCAAAACCACCCTAGAGAGCAAGCATATAGCGCTAACCATGACCATCGTGGCTCCTTTCGTGTTCCCTGATACGCCCCCGTATAGGACTCGTGTAGGGTTCGTAGGGTCCATCGTGGGTAGGTATGCGCTCATGGACGTTGGAGGGCCTGCTAGCGGCTCTCAGGTAGATGTGAGCGTGGGCGATAGGGTGCGTGTGGTGGCTCACTTTGACGATGTGGACGTTGGAGGGGGTAGGGCGGCGACATTGCATGTGACTGATGAGGGCACCAGTGTTGTAGTGAAATGAATGAATGAGTGTGGTTCGTCCCTGGTCTGGTGTAAATAACACGCGGTACACAAGTACTAAGGTGGCGTTGAAACTACGTCGACCGGGTCCAAACGTTGCTAAACTGCCGGCCGTATTCAAGAGGCACAAAACAGGCTTTGCGCTTTAGATTCGAGCAAAGAGAAGGAATTTGAATGCTACGTATCGTCTAGAACAGGGGATCATCAACCAGCAGAGCCTATTTAGGCGAAAGGATTGTCGGAAGCTCGCCTGTAACAGGTCAAGTGGAAAGCGCTGAAACTCACGCGACATCCGAGTCTGAAGGGGTTGGTGGATAGTGAGGCTGGTGGGGGCCTTGCAATGACAACGAATTGAAAGCCTTAACCAGTGGCGGGCCGTCACTTGTCGCCTTTGTAATGGAAGGCATAAAAGGAGATTTGAGAATGGCAACAATGGGACAAGAGATGAGAACTGTTCGATCGGCTTTGGAGGCTTCAGAGAGTAAGTGTCGGCTATATTTCAGGTTTGGTCTTTTTCAGGCAGTTGTAATTATTATCATCTCGTTTGCTTGGCTTCAAGCCTCGGCAAGGTCAAATACCGCAATCGTGATCACCCCGGATGTGGCTGTGGTTGACTGCGCTGACTGTTCCCTTATCAACGAGAGAAACATATCTCTTGTTTCCGCCAATAATACCTTTCGTAATAACTTAACCTTGGCTCGGCTTGAGGTTTCAGCCCTACAAGAGGGTATTTGTACACTACAAGCCGAGAATGAAAATCTTGAAGCATTGAATGAGATTTTCTATACAAGGTCATGTGATATGGCCGAGGTTGTTTATGGGTTAGAGGTTTGTAGAGGGAAATGGGATGGGCGATGGGTCGTATTGAGCAGGGAAGGGCTATGAGGGACAAAACGACTATTGAGGTAGAAGGTCAAAAGTACAAATTGTACTTGACCTGTGAAGCGTGCCCAGAACAATATGACGTCACTGATGCCTTAGATCGACAAGTAGGTTATCTTCGTTTGCGACATGGCAGCTTTAGAGCAGATACGCCGTATTGCGGAGATACTACAGTGTACCAGGCAAGAACTATTGGGGATGGGACGTTTATTGATAGTGAAAGAGCACAGCATCTGATAGCTGCTATTGAGCATATTCACCTACACAGGGAAAAACCTTCTAGTGTCATATTACGTGCGGCCTTAGAGCTGAGGCGACTTGAAGATAAGGACGGGCGCATTGTTGAATGTATTGAGCGATTAGAAGAAATCCTTGAATATCTGAATGGATGCTGAGCGGATAGACAATGACTAACCTAGTTCCAGGCTTCGGCCCTGTACCATGCTCTATCATGATGGTTGGCGAAAAGCCGGGCCGCGAAGAGCAACGCCGCAAACGCCCTTTTGTTGGCGCATCGGGCCGTGAACAGGAGAATTATCTCAACTTTTGGAACCTGAGCACATGCTATTGGTATCTTACGAATATCGATAAGGAGTATGAGGAAGGTAACCCCGATCCGGTATCTGAGAAGCTCGATTACTGGGGCGAGGTATTACAAGGGGAGATTGCGCGTGTCCAGCCTAAGTTGATAATTGCGGTGGGGAGATTTGCCACACAATACTTTCTAGGGCAGGCGGCGGAAATGAATACCGTGCATGGGGTGTTGTGCGAGGGCGGGGAGTTTGACGAAAGTCGTAAGGTGCGAGCGCAAGGCGCGTATGTGCTTCCTGTTTATCATCCGGCAAGGGGGCTGCACGATTCCAGTGTGAGGGGGGTTATAGGTTGGGATTACTCACAGGTTGCAGTATGCGCCAAGAAACTTGAAAAGTACGGAATGAATGGACTCTACGATCTGTGTATTTTCTGTGATGAGTACGCAGGGGTAGAAGATTATAGGGACTTGTCGGGCAAAGAGATCGAGGATTACCTTGAGTCTGCGGATTGGGAAAGAATGTATGGGCAAGGCGACGTTGTCTATGTAGGTCTAGATACAGAAGGTCAAAAGGGTATGCCCGAATCCATTCAGATCTCGATTGAGCTAGGCACAGGAGTTGTTTTACGAACAGTGCAGCCTGATTTTAATGTTGGCATTGAAGCTATTCGGCGATTGTTTGGAGCACCGGATGGTAAGGTTATTATCGCGGTTCATAATGGGCCGTGGGATATTAGCCGATGTCTAGAAATGGGATTAGATCTCCGCCGTCACCCCCTTTTTGATGATATGTACGCCGCGTATGTCTTGCGCGTCGAACCGCAAGCCCTATCGTCTCTAAGCTGGCGCCTATTTCGCGGCCACAAAGTGTCCTTTGTTAAATTTGTAGGTAAGGCCGCACGCTCAAAGCAAATACAATACCTATTGCAGGTTGTGCGATTAGAAACCGAGGGCTTAATTGATAAGCCTGAGACGTTTGATTGCTATGAAAACAATGGCGAGTTCAAGAGCTATCAGCCGAGTTCGATTAGCACGAAGGCACAGAGAATTATAGACGATATGGATGTTGATGAAGCACGTCGGGGACCGGATATCATGGAGAGCTATCAAAGATTTAAAAAGGATGGGGCGCCCTATAAAAATCTCAGCAAGCGAAAGGTATCTGACGGTCCGCTACTTGGATGCAAGATCGACAAGGACGGCTACCCTCCCGACCCTCAAGATCGCTGGAAGTCCATCTATAAGACCAAGAAGACCACCGTGACGGGATTGCCTGCCGAGCCCATGACTTCGGCCGCTGAACGCATCTTAGGCCCTATGCCAGTAGCAAGCCTCGCAGATATGCCCCTCGCTGAGGCCACAGATTACGCTGCAAGGGACGCGGACTATGCATTGAGGGCAGTTGGGCCTCTGGTGGAGCGGATGCGCGCTATGAGCGTGTATGAGCTGTTCAAGAGACGTATGGAGGTTGTGGAACCGTTTCGCGAAATTGAGGCAAATGGATTGCTGGCCGATCGTGATGCGTTTGTAGCCCTCAGCGTGTCCATGTCTAAGGAGATGAGCGATATCCGCAAGGAGCTAAGTGAGCAGTTTTTTGACGGCCGTCCGATCAATCCTATAAGTGGGAAGGATGTGGGGGAGCTGTTAGAGATGAGAGGTTTGGAAGCCAAGAAGACAACGAAGGTTTTTAGTAGGGAAATGAAAGACGGCACGATGAAAGACTACGGTGGGGGTCCTAGCACGGCGACGGATTCGATTGCGCATTTGAAGTTTACCGATGATGCCATTGATGCGGTATTCAGATGGCGGTTTGTCCAACATGATCTGGCCGCGTTTGTTATTCCTGCGATTATGCAGATGGATACTGAGGGGCCGAGATTTCAATATGTGACTTGTAAGGTAGCTACGACACGGACACCAACTACGCGGCTACGGATGTCCAAGCCTAATCTACAGCAAGTGCCGACACGAAGGGGACCGGCGATTCGTAACTGCTATACATGTGAGCCGGGGGAGTTGCTTGTAACCGCAGACTTGGCGCAGATTGAGTGGAGAGTGGCGGCAGAGCTTAGCGGCGACGAGGACATTATCAATCAGATTGTAAGCGGAGTTGATACTCACACTGCTCTAGCTTCGATAGTTTTCAAGGTCCCGTTTGAAGAAGTAGATAAAGAAACCCAACGAAAACCTAGTAAGACTTTTCGTTTTTTGATGAACTATGGCGGCGGTCCCGCTAAGTTGCAGGATGAGCTGTGGAAGATAGGTCTGCATTGGAATCTAGAACAATGCGAACAAATGTTCATAGACGGAGGTAATGCTAACCCCGTTTTAATGGCTTATATTCAGAGCGTGATTGATGATACCCATCGTACTGGGATGGTTCGAGATAAGTGGGGAATGATCAATTATCTATGGCCTTCAAAGGATCCAAAGATTCGCGCGGAGAATGGCAGGCAAGCCTGGAGTTATAAGGATAGCGGTACCGCACAGGGTATTTTGCAGAATTCCATGGTGTGGTTGAAGGAACAGGTTTGGAAGCTCGTAGATGCAGGGGTAGATGTTAAGTGGCGATTGCAGCTACACGACGAGCTTATGTTTACCTGCCCTGAGGAGCACGCAGATTTACTTGGCGTTTTGATTGTACAAGCGCTAACCGAGCATCATGGTTGTGTGGGATGGCGCGTACCTATTGAAGCTAATTGGGAGAAGGCAAAGAAGTGGGGTCTTCTAAAATGAACAAGATATGCAACCTATCGAATACATATGCAGATGATCTTGAATCCCTCGATGACATTCTCCTTCTCCATCGCGAATGGCTGGCCGTGCGCCGCGCCAAGGCCCTATTCCGTTGGGCGTGCTGGTCAAGGCGCCATGCCGATGAATTAAACCTTCTAGTCTGGGACTCGCAGTTAGTAACCAATGGCATTTTAGCCAGTACCCCCAACAACCTCAATAACCCTAGAAAGGGAGATCGAACATGAGTGAAGCAGACGCCAAAAAGAAGTACAGGAAGATTACCGGATCACAGACGTTTGTGGTGCCGCCAGAAGACATACATCTAATCACAATATCGCCCAATAATGTGCGGTTCCAGGTTGGCCCAGATTGGCAAGATTCGGGCCTAGATGAGAAATGGGTCCAAGAGTTGGCAGTTCAGATTGCCCACGATGGCCAAGACGATCCTGTAGTTGTTCGTCAACTATCAGACGACTCACACGAGATCGTGGAAGGCCGCCATCGGATTGCTGCCGTTGAAAAGATCAATAAGCAACCAGAAGCTTTCGGCATAAAAGAGCCTGTACCTCTTTTCTGCCGGACAGAGAAGCTAGATGATCTAGAGGCATTACGGCGGAGCTTTTCTGCAAATAATAAGCTACGAGTCGGACCAATGGATAAGTCCAAAGCTTTTCATATGGCCCAAAAAAAGCATGGATTGTCTGATCATGATACTGCGGTTCTTTTTCGAATGTCTGAGCAGACGATAAAGAATTCGCTGAGGCTTCAGCTTTTGCCTCACTCAATGCAATGTTTGTTGCACACTAAGCAAATATCTGAGCCGATCGCGCAAAAATTCCTCTCGCTTAAAATGAACGAGAAGGAGATGAAAAAAACGGCAGCTAAGTTGGCCGACGGATCGATGGATCAAGCGGCGCTATCGGTTGCGGTTGCAGACAAAAAAAGACAGGATGCAGGGGAGAAAGCGGAAGGTGAGGGCGAGGGAGCCGCGCCAAGATGCTATAAGCGCTCGGTTCAGGACATGCGATCGGATCTGTCAGAGATTAACAATGAGGCGGCGAGATTGTTTCTCGATTACATGAGTGGTAAGAAGACTAAGGAGGAGATGTGTAAGATATTCACGGATGATGTGTCAAAGTTTTTTTCAGCGCAGCCTGAGATTGAGAATGGAGATGAGGACGGCGAGGGGGAGGGACGTGACGTGTCCGGCGATGGTGAAGGGGACGTAGAGAGCACAGAGAATCAGCAGGACGATGGTGTGGAGTACAGAGGACAAGGGGCCACAGAGACAGAGGACCCTGCTGAAGGCATCATCGACGAGTATGTTTTGGGTCAGGATACAATGGATGCGTTTAAGGACTTTCAAGGGGAGGAGGACCCTCCCGATTCGGCCACTGATCAGGATGATGACAACGACTAGCTAGCTAATAGTCCACGTGTGAGCCTCTAGGGGCGTCCTGGAGGCTCACCGAGGTCTATTAGGGGTAGTTGGCGGTTAACATCGACGAAGGAGCGTAGAGTGGATATAAGCGTGAATATAAAGGAAACAAGTCTAGGTTTGATAAATAGCAATGTCGAGGAGGGATTTTCGTGGGATTTGGACACGTGCGCGCAATTGTTTTCTGATGTTGTTGATGCTAACAAATCGCTGAATCAATTCATTCTGGGATGTATTGAGTTTGGAAACGAGGAAGGACTAATCAGAGTATCCCCAGGTAAGATTTCGATTGAGAACGCCTCCAAAGAGGATTATGAAGTCGCTGAGATCTATCTTAGGGATGGAATAAAGAAAGTCATTAAGGATATAAAAAGCAGATTCACAAAGCAAAGGGAGCTAGAAAAAATCTCCAGAGAGCTACAGAAGAAGATGACATTACCTTTCTTGGAGGATGAGAAGGGTATCAAAAGAATGATGGAAGATTTCCAACTAAGGAGGATAGAAGATCAGGAGAAGTTAATTGACAAGGCAAAAGCTTATATGAGGGATGACGCAAAGATTCAGAGAGGGAAAGAGTTACAAGTCTTGATAAGCGAAGGGCGTACGGACGAAGCTTTGGTGTTGAGCGGGGAGCCAATTAAGACTGAGCTTGCCCTTCCAGAGCCGAGTTTTAGGCCAACGACGGGTAAGGCATCAAGTGTGCGAATGTCATGGAAATATATGGTGGTGGATGAGAGCAAGATACGGGACAAGTATATGACTCCGCCGATAGCTCCTGCGCCGGATAGGATAAGTATATTGAGGGTGGTTAGGAAGATGGGAAAGGATGCGGAAGGGGAAGTGGGCGAGGGGAGTATTAAGGTGGAGAGGGGTTTGACAGTGGCGAGCTTGAGCAGGGAGCAGGGAAAGGAAAGGGGTAACGCATGAAGAATAGCATTCAGCTACAACTACAGAAGCAAGCAACCGAGCATAAGCAAGCGGCGGATCTGCTAGATAAGGCCGCCGACATAATCCAGTTCCAGATATATATCCTAGATAAAATCTCGGTTGAGGTGACGATGATGGCGCCTCTTGGGTCTGGGTTGGCCCAGTGCCTCGACGCCACAAAGGACTTTCCTTGGCTTCGATTTAATCATAACGATCGATTACTTTCCGAAGGCAAAATCACGGAAGAAGAGAGCGACTCATGAAGATTGCTGAAGCACCGAGTTCTTGTGATGCTGCTTTGGTCATGCGCAGATTAAACACTGCAATATCTGATATGAAGCTTCAAATGATGAGAGATGATCCGGGTTTACTTGAAGCGTGGACAGAAGCTCAGAAATCCGATCCGGATATAGGGTTTTTGGATGTGGCTGTTCTTAGGGAAGAAGAGAGAGAAAGCGCGGCTAGGGTGGCTAGTTTGAGCGGGGAAAGGAGAAGTAAACATGTCTAATACTCGCGGTCTCTATAACAAATTCTCTGTAATCAGGAATGATGGGCAATCTGAGTCCTGCGAAAAACACTGTAATTGTAGTTATTTTGTGATTGACCTAGATCATGATCCATTGGCTAGCTCGATACTGAGATCGTATGCCGAACAAACAAGTAACATCAATCTCAGAGACGATTTGATTCGTGAGGCAATAGAAATTGAAGACCGGAGGGATAAGGTAATATGACCCCCCAAGACTGTCAGTTACCGCCCAAATTCAGCGAGTTCTATCCTGGCCAAGAGCAGGGCATTGTTAAGCTCGTGTCAAGCATCTCAGGTCCAAAGCGCGCTACGTTGTTCTGTGCGCCGACTGGTTTTGGCAAAACCCCTGCACTATTTGCAGCTTGTAAGCTGTTTCCGGGCCGCAAGCTCATCTTGACAGGCACAATCCCACTCCAACAGCAATTCATGACTGACTTTGAGTCGGCCGGATTAGTGCAGATTAAAGGCCAGAGGAACTATAAATGCTTAGCGCTGGATGAGGGGGGCGAGCTATCACATTATAGGCCATGGGATGCGAGCGAGGGCCAGCGATTTACCTGTGAACAGGGACCGTGTAAGGTGGGAGAGAGGTGCGAGTTAAAGCGTGAAGGGTGCAGTAAGTACGATGCGATACGTGAGGCGAGGTCGAGTGATGTAGTTATTGCAAACTATGCCTATTGGATGGCGATGGTGGAAGTTTCGCCGGATGTGTTAGGCAGGTTTGACCTGATTGTCTGCGATGAGGGGCATACTGCGGCGGATTGGATTGTTAAGTTCGCTACAGTGGAATTGAGTGAGAGCAGATTAGAAGGGATTAACTTGGGAGAGCTATGGGGATTGGGCAGTTTATGGGAAAAGGATAGCAAGAATATTGGAGCGTGGAAAGCTTGGGCCGAGAACGCCTTACCTGAGGTCCGCCGCTCAATAGAGACTCAAAAAGAGATAGGCAGCAAGGACTTTATGAATATGGAGTTACTGTTCGCTCTAAGCAAGCTCGAACGAGACCTAGTAAAGCTCACTACCGACAACGTGCGATGGGTTGTCGAGCGTAGCGTATATCGCGGTCGGCAAAAGTTTACCATGACCCCGCTATGGGCTGCGCCATTGGCTGAACGAACGCTATTTGCGGGCATTGATAGGATTGTGTTGACTTCGGCCACAATAACAGAAGAAGTGGGTGGGCATATTGGGCTTGCAAACGAGGACTTCAACTATATCGAGATGCCGTCTACGTTTGATGCGAAGCGTAGGCCGATTATCTATGTGAAATTTGATGGGGATACTAAAGACAAAGAGGACAGGAATAGAAAGGTTTGCTTGAATAGGTACTCAACAGAGTCAGACTATCAGCTATTGGTAGATCGCCTAGATGAGTTTATTGGGGCTAGATTGGATAGAAAAGGAATTGTGCTGCCAGTAAGCTTTGATAGAGGGGATATGATTGCTAGGATGAGCAAATGGGGCAGCTCAATACTGCACACGCATAGTAGGGGAGCGGTATCCACAAAAATGGCTGTAGATCGGTTTAAGAGGAGTAATGCGCCGTCTGTATTGTGTAGTAGGAACATTGGCACAGGCTATGATTTTCCGTATCGCGAATGTGACTATGTGGTGATTTTTAAAATCCCCGTAGTGCCGATTATCGATGCGGTGATGAAAGCACGCAAAAAGGATGATTCAGGTTACCCCGATTATCTTGCAGGTATGGAGATAGTGCAGAATGTGGGTAGAGGAAAGCGCGCACATGATGATCAGTGCGAGATCGTGATCTTTGATGGGAACTGGGTATGGTTTCAGCACAGGATGAAGAAACCGAAATGGTTTAGGAGGGCAATGAGGGTGAGTGAGGGACTGCCAGAACCGATGGTGATTGAGGAAAGGAAGGTAGGCAAATGAATGTGTATCGATATGCGATAGAAACTCTCGCAGGGAGCTACGTCTCTAATAGTTGCCAATTTGATAGGCTGACGGGCAAGATACGAGCGCCAGTCTATACTCTAAGCACAACCCAAGCGAAGCTATTTAAGAGAGAGCGAGACGCTAAGGGGTTTATTACAAAGGGCAAAAGTTTTGGCATCTTAGAAGGCGCTGAGATTGTTCCTCTGTATTTGTTTACTAGAGTTCCAATAGCCTAACCAAACCGCGCATTCCGCGCAATAACAAACTAGCGGCCAACAACCAACTAACGGTCGCTAACCAAGGAGAGTCTACGAATGACGACAGCAAACGAGAAACAAACTGACCTATCAAAACTAGGATCGCTACTCGATGATGGAGCACTTACCGGTAGTGGGGGGTTTTTCAGAGAAGGAAGGGTGATATGTACCGACGCGTTCTATGTGGTCGATCAGTACAAAAAGAAGGACGGTACGCTATTTGATGCCCAAATGACGTTCTATCTTTTCGGCATCCCCCAAGATCCCGAAGCCGAGCATGATCCTAGCGAGCCGCTGATCACGCATTCGGCGGGCGGATTGGATTTCTTCAGACCATCGAACGATGGCATAACTCCGGTCACTGTGGACTTGGAAACGATGTGGAAGGACCTGGAAGATGACGACCAGCAGACACAGCAGGGATCTACCTATTGTCCACTGAATCAAAACCAGGAAGAGTGCAGCGATATCTCGGAGGTTGTCAAGCACGCTTTGCACGCAAAAACTAATATGATGGAATTCATGCTCAAGTCCATCAAGTGTACTGAGTTCAGGGCACGGATTGTGGAGTATACCCGGGCGTCGGCTCTAGGGCTACAGACCACTAGCCTGGAACTTTTCAGGGGCTTGGATGTGGAGTTTGGATCAGTCACCAAGGACTCCAAAAAAGGTCAGGAGCTGGATAACAGAGGGGAGCGTAAGATGCTTCCTGTGGTGACTAAGGTCTACGGCGTGGTGGATGTGGCCCAAAAGGACGATGGCAGCGCGTCGAAGCAGGAAGTGAGAACACGCGTCGAGGCTAAGCTGCAAGAGCTGATGTTGGCTGAGTTGACAAAGCAAGGCGGAGCGTCAGAGATGCCCGCTATGTTTGGGTTGGCATCAATGGCCGGAGATACGGACGCGGAAACACAGGCAGCGTTTGAGATCTTGAATGATAAGGATTGGCTGGGGGATAGTGCGCGGCCGTGGACGTTTGATGGGAGTGGAAAGGGCTCGATGAAGTCCAAGTAGCGCGAGACTGAAATAGGGCGGCAAGATATAGGTATGATGTCCTAGGGAGACAATCCCGGAATAAGCACACCTACGAGCTGGTGAGAGGCCGGCATTTTTTGAGAAAGGAAAAAGTGTGGTTTTTAAAAACAGCAATTGCATAGCGTTTACTGATCTTGAGTATGAAGACGACTGTGATGAAGATTGCGCCGCTAATCATGGCAAACACTACTACGAAGACTTTTGCGATAGTTGCAAACTTTTCTATGTAGTGATTATGTTCCGCAGAGACGATCCAAGGATCAAAAAACTGGAGCTTATCGTATAATGGAAATCACCCTATTAGCCCGCGGTATGCCGCAGAAGGGCTCGATGAAGGCCAAGTAGCAATAGAAGGCCAGGCAGAGCGCAAAGACGGGCAAGAATTATAGGTATGGGCGCCCTTTAGTCCACATTCTACGTGTCGGTGAGAGGCCGGCATTTTTTGAGAAAGGAAGAGCTGATGATGAGAATGATCAACACTGATGAGGTCATAACTCCTCTTGAGAGGGATATCCTAAGATCCCTTGGAAATCTTACAAGTAAGTTTGGGGTAATTGTAGCAAATGGGCCTACGCGTCAAGCAGACATGACTGAGATTGTAGGATTGATACATCAACTCCAGAGAATGGTTTCATCTCAGGCGTTGGGGAGGATATTTCCGAATGAGTACAGGCTTCTTGGGTCTGTTTGCGGTGAGAAAGAAGAGTAAGGTTCATGAAATATAACAAAAATTGTGAAGCTGTTACCTCAGACAGCGCATCCAGAGACTGCAAGGACTATTATAATGCTGAGGATTTCAGTTATTTTTGCGATAGCTGTAGTAAGTTCTATGTGATTATTATATTGCCCGCAAATGATCCAAGGATTGAAGAACTAAGGATCGAGATATAATGGAAATCACCCTACTAGCTTACGGCATACCGCAACTACTTGACAGGTCTTCTAATCCCGAGTCACCAATCGAGACAAAGCTCCGAGAGATATCTGACAATCCGTTTGCAAACCCCAATGTGGACATCGCGCAAGACAGACGTAGAATGTGTGAGGCTTGGGAATGGTGGTTTGTGCGCAGATGGGAAGAGCACTTTGAGGAAAGGTTTTCTCGGAAATACCACCATCGAAAGGTTATATTGACTTGGGCACATAAAGATACAGATCCTTTGGATATTCAATTTGAGGCTGCATGGCGTCAAGTAATGTGGGAGAGTTATGAGTCCGGTTCGTACCAATCCGATTATCGGTTTGTCTTTCTTTATATTTGTCATATAGGAGTTCGCGGGGACTCTATGGGTCCACTCTGCAATGTATGGCAAAGAGAGATAAGTAATCAAGAGATGATCAGAAATATTGACTATCTTAAAGGCGGACCTTACGATTTCGACATAAAGCCAAATAGACCTGAGCTGATCAATGAAGGTATGCCCAATATTCTCCCTATGCTAGGGCGCTCGGAGGGCGGACATGTTTCGTCGGCGGTTTCAGCCTATGCAAAGGAATTGGGGCTATATAAAAGCAAAGGCATTACCCTAACCACAACTTGGTCACAGTTTGGGTGCATTTGGGAGGACGCGATTATTGACTACCTACAACGCATATATCCTGACGAGTATACAATTCCGGGCGAGCTGGAACTAGACGGCATCTATGGCACGCCCGATGCCTACAGAACACGAGATGGGGTACGTAAAGTTGTAGAGATTAAGTTGCCGTGGATGAGCTCAAAAAACGACCCTTGGCCTAAGCGCACAGCCAAGGCCGATTCGTTTTTTAGGTTTCGTATGCAGATAATGGCCTATTGCAAAATGGCTTATACTGATTTGGCTGAGTTGCACGTTAACTTTATCAATGGGGACTGGAAGAGCTTTTGTCCGACGTATAAGGTTTGGGGATTGAGGTTTACAAAAGGGGAGCTGAATCAGAATTGGGCGCTGGTGAGGGGTAAGTGTGGGGAGCAGCTTGAGGACAAGAGGGCGAACGATAGGGCAAGGGGAGATAAGTGAATGTCAGATAATTGCTTCTATTCCACGTGCGGTCATGCTGCGGCTGCTGGAAACTGTGCTCAGTGTGGGGTACTTATTTGTGAAAACCACGCAAGAGTTTACAAGGTACGTGAATTTCTACCTCCCGAGCTATCGTGTGTCGATCTAAACGATGAGCCTTTACATGTCGCGGATGAGATTGAGGATTGGATTGATGAATCTACTAAGACGGAACCAAAGCAACCACACAATGGATCAATCACAACAGAACCGTATAGGGACAATTGGTGGAGTTCTAGGACATAATATGATGGATAATCGCGACTATAAAATAGGAGACTGTCTATGGACTGTGAGCTATTCATCTTCCTTTGAGTATGAATTTAGAGGATGCTTTTATGTTTCTCCTGGATACTGCAAACTAATAAAAGTGACGGTCATGCGGATAGCCAAAAGGAGACGATCTAAAATGCTCATTAGGTTGGGCATACAGTTGGATGATTCAGATAGACAGGTTCATGTTACGGGTAGAGATTTTAAGGAATCATGGGCGATAGGGTTTAAGCCTGACAGGTTTAGAGCGTCGCCAATGGGCGCCTATCAGAGCGCGATAAGATCAGCAAAAGCGCTCGACCCTGAAGCGCTGACAATGATTAAGTCTTCTAGGACTAAGCACAGGCATAGCGAGATTCGATTAACTTCAGAGAGAAGGAATTGAGACAATGACTCTAAGATGGCAACCCGCACCAACGAGCTTCGAGATGAGGTCAGCATTAACTGAGATTCACGGACCGTGGGAAACAGGCAAAACGATTGCAGCGCTGACCGCTCCACCCCCAATATACTTTCTAACCTCAGGAGAGAAAATCAACGGCATCATTCAACGCATGGCAGAAGTAAAGGATATCCATATAGTGTCGTTTCCTTGCCACTTTGTTAGCCATATGCGCACAGAGAAAGCCCGAGCGGAGGATGTTATAAATCAAGCCTATGAGCATTGGTGTGAGTTTGAGGAACATATGGTTGATGTATTCCCCAAAAAGATCAAAAGAGTCCTAAACATCGAGGGGGAAGAAGAGCTGAATCAACCAGAGGTGATCCAAAAGCCTCTAAAGGCCAAATCGGTGATCGTTGACGCTCATCCGGACTTCTATAAACTGTGCTGTGATGGGTTGTTAGGTAACTACAATAAGTTGAAATCACAGAGGATAGATAACGCGTGGGGACCGCCAAAGTACAGATGGCGAAACTTTCTGGGTATCTATCGGGCGCAGTTTGACACAATAGATCAAAAGGACGGAGTTAACCTAATCCTTGTAGGGGACGAGAAGGACAAGTATGGGGAGAAGGGTAAAATCGCAGGCGTCACCGAACCTGTTTGGGAAAAGTCTGTTCCTAAGATGGCTGATGTTATATTGCGGACGTCAGTAGAAGGCAAAGGGGACAATCGTAAATTTAAGGTCAGGGTTGATAAGGCGTGGAATAATATACATGCGTTGGGGCGGAGCTTTGACATCAACCTAGATACTGACATGACTGGGGGTATCGAAGCACTACCGCTGATTTGGGCAGGGATCACAAAAACCAACCCAATGGAATGGAGCTAAGTAATGTGGGCACAAATTGCAATCGTCTCAGCTTTAGTGTTTTTTATTTGGGTAAGTGGGGTATTAGTAGGGATCTATTACGAAAAGAACCGTCGAGACTGGCCCACCGACCTAATAGAAAAGAACCGCATCAAACGAAGCCGAAGTCTGAGAGATAGCGCTAGCAGGGATGATCTGTTACGATGAGTGGCAATAACGTCGGCAATAACGGCTTGATAATCCTCGCGGGGAAAATCCTCGGCATAGCTGCGATATGCGTAACGGCGCCTCTTGTCGTGCTAGCTATATTGAGCGCTACTGGCCATGGAGTCAGTCATTACCTAGAACAACAATTGCTGACATTCTCGGCTATAGGCTTCTCGGTTGTTGGAACTGGAGGCAATGCGCTGATCGGTAGTGCTCTATTCACGCAAGGCAAGCATAGAGTGCTGTTGACAATCGCGTGGCTGATTCAAATAGCTGGAGTAGTGTTTATCGTCAGTACTTACTTGAAAATGATTAGCTTACGAGACAAGACTGATGCGGATGGGGTCATCTATCAGGTGAGCTTACTTGCTTATGGGATCCCTTGGGAATGGGCGCAGAATTTGTACTTTGTTTGTATTGTTTTAGTGCCAGAGATTACGCTTGTGGCAGGGATGGTTGTGGTGATGGACTTGATAGGTGTGAGGGATGTGACTGCTGAGCTTAGAGAGGAGATTAATGATAGTAGGCATGAGACAAGGAACGCGAAATTAGAGATGGAGAAGTTGGAGGCTATGATAGATGAGAAGGTGGAAGAGAAGGTTGTGGGCAGAATGAGCGAGATACAAGGTAGGTTTGAGAGGAGATTTGAGAAATGAAGCGTGCTTTACTATGTGTCACTATTTTGGGCTTCCTTGCGATTAGTAGCTCTATCGCCAATTCGAATTGGGAGTTTGTACTTGGGTGGTTTTCGGCTTTGCCTGTCGGTATCTATTTACAAGATAAACTAGGAAGTCGCGATGACCAAACTTGAAATCCAACACGCCTCCATAGAAGTCCTTTGGAGCCGCGCTCAGGAGTTGCAGCGTGAAGTTATCACATGCGACCGTGAGTTGCTAACCGACAATCGACTAGAAGTCGACGAGATCCATAGCGCGATTACCAATATGTGGATGTCACAATGCGCAATGATCGCTTTGAGATGCCTTCCCGAGGAAGGGCAATGGGTGATGTGATGGGCCGAATCCTAATAGATCATCGTCAAGGCTCGGGATACTTGATAGAGCACCCCAAGCTAAAAGACGTCGGTTACCTATGTAAGGGCAAGGAGCAACTAGCATATGGCGATGTTAGCTTTGTGGGCATTGGGCCAAAAGGATCGCTGAAGTTTGGCATTGAGCTAAAGTCAATCGAGGATCTGTTTCAGTCTGTTACGTCTGGCAGGCTACAAGGTCATGGAGGGCAACTGGAAGGCATGTTGGGGGTTTATGATGTAGTGTATGTGCTCTATTATGGCCATATGCGACCCACACAGGATACTCATCTATATACAGATCTAAGGCAGGAGTCTAAATCCTGGCGCAAGAATGGCCGTCCCTATGCGTTCCTTAATAGCTTTCTTATGGGCCTAGATGACTTGGGCATAAGATATGCTCACTGCCATGATAAGAGTACGGCGGGCGATTGGATCCGAGCGTGCTTTAACCGTTATCAGAAAGCATGGGATAAGCACAAGACAATGAAAGTGTTTAACCAAAGCGGGGCAATTAAGATCAGAAACAAGGCGCATCAAAAAGGAGGGCTAGCTGGACCTGTAAAGAAAATAGATGCGGCAAAACTTAAACGCATGGAGTGGGCCGCCGTGGTATCTGGAGTCAATGAGATACTAGCAGAACGCATCGCTGATCATTTTCCAACTACTTATCTTATGGTGCAAGCGAGCGAGAAGGAATGGGCAAAGGTAGATGGTGTGGGTGACGTGATTGCTGAGACCGCGGTTAGGGAGCTTAGAGCGAGAAGTGAATGACCGACAACAAACAACACGAAAGGCTAGACAATGGCAAGTGATGAAACAAAAAACAGAGGCTTGTACCCTAAATTCGAAGCTAGGCTAACTTCGCCTTCTATAAAACACAAAAATTGTGATTTTTTTGTTTTAGACCTTACGCATGATCCGGACGCTGTGGAGGCTGCACTGTGGTATGCAGACTCGATAGGCAACGCGATGTTATACCAGGATTTACTGAGCTACAGAAATTTGCCCCACAAGCCCTACGGACAGCCCCCAGGCTAGGGGTGTAGCCCAGGATGCAGCGAAGGGGCATAGAGAGGCGCTGAGGAGCCCGTAGGGGGCAATTTTGGTGTTGGTTGGGGACCAATCAGGAGGCGAGGGTAATGCAGCAAGAACTGAAAAACGAAAACAAACATAAGGTCACAGTCGCGATATGAATGCTAAACACGGACATGAACTCACACCTGAATTATTTCAGAGCGTGATGAATAACTTACGTAATGGTAAATCAGTGAATAGGGCTAGCGAGCTGGCAGGAATCTCTAGAAACGTGCTCAATGGATGGCGTAGACAGGGCGAGCTTGAACTTGAGCGACGAGAAATAGGCAATGTATGTAAACGATGCGAGGGCAGTCAAAGGGAGAAGGATGGCAGTGAGGACGCTTGCACAGCCTGTAAGGGAGAGGGCAGGATTCGCAGAAAGGATACTGCAAAAGAAAAATATGTATTGTTTCATGAAGGGGTTATTGAGGCTCGGAAGGTTTTTGTTGCTCAGCATGAAGCTGCTGTAAGTGATGCCGGGATTAAGAGACAGTTGACGACTGTGAAGAGGTTTAAGTGGAAGGATGTGCTTGATGAAGATGGAGAAGTCATTATATGTGATGAGACGGGGGAAGCAAAACGGCGTAAGGTCATTGTTGGGGAGACCGAAACAGAAACGCCCGGTGATTGGCGCGCATCTATGGCTACCTTAACGCATAGGTTGAAGACTTGGAGCAATGCCGCAGAAGTGTTTGGGCAGGTAGATCATTCGCATGCGCATTTGCATGCGGCTGTGGATGCAACGCAGGGCAAGTCTAGTGTACTTGATTTGACACTGATGTTTCCTAGGTTTACAGCGGAGTTCAGGGCAGAGCTTATGAGGCAGGTCGAGAGGGTGGTGGAAGAGGACAGGATGGCGAAGGAAGGTATGAGTAGTGGAGATGAAAGAGAAGAGGATATTGTTACGAGAGGTGTTATAGAGATAGGGGCTGAGTCGAGCGGGGGCGTGGCTGGGCGAGGTAATAGCCTTATAAAGGGAAAAGGATCAGACCGCAATAGATAAGTCTGCCAGGCTTATCAGGGTCTGATCCTGGGAGCTAGGCTAGATGGGGTTTTGGTGGGAGGTTGGCGGAGATGTTAGCGCGCGGGGCGGGGGACAGGTACGCGCTGGTTAGGAGTCAGGTTTGTCGATAACTTGCTGAGAAAATCTACCTCAATCGGGTCCCGAACAGATATCTCAAACCTTAATAAGAAATCTCTTAGTAAGTCTTCCATACGAATTTGTGCTGCTTGGTTATCCCCTTTGGGGGATTGCAGATCCTGAGCTATAGCGACAATGCCGATTGAGAGCTTTAGTAGCCCTTCTTTTATTTTATCGTGTTCGTCCTGTTTGCTCATTGATCTGCCCTCCTGTTGATTCCAGATATCCGCGGTCTGCGTTGCTGAGTTTTTGCATTTTATGCCCGATCCGTCAATGAGTTGTTGTAGTTCTAAGCGGCGAGCGGGGGTTATATCGTGCCAGCGGTCGCTACTGTCCTTTTCGCGGCCAGTAGCTAGGCTTTGAAGGATTAGCTTATGGAGGTCGAGGGGGAGATCAATAGTCTTAGTTGCATTCATTAGGAGCCCTATCCAATATAGGTTTTCATCGTGCGTCTATCTGCGGATGTTTCGTCCTTATCGAGGCACGGCGGATGGTTGGAGAACTGACGGCGGGCTATGCGCGAGGAACGGTGGTTGAGGCTGCGAGGCTTAGCGGTGGTTTCCTTTTGAAGCTTAGCTAGATAAAGCGTCTCTTGAGTAGCGGGTGCCAGTTTATCATCGCGATCACAAAGGAACGCTTGGGTGTCGAACTCCCGGGTGATATCATCGGGATCTGTGATATCAGCTGCTAGCTTTTTGCCCGTTTTCATGTGTGGTTATCCTTTCCAATCAGTCGGTTAAAAGTCAATTCCGTGGCCCGCATTTGTGCTTCCCGTTTTGTTCTTTTTATATCCCTTAGACCTTCTTTCTACGGCTTTGTCAGACTGGCACTGTCGACAGACTGTTGTGTCAGGAGTACGGAAGCAGAGGTCGTGGAGTTTGCGCTGGCATTTACCGGCGCAGATTTTTAGTTTGGCTGGCATGTTGCTCTCGCGTCGTTGATTTCGGAGTCATCAACAAAATAGTTTTGAGTATCCATGTTGCGTAACATGCCAAGTATGATTTTTTCTACACGGCGCTCATCCAGTGAGTTTACTTGAACCTTATGAACTTCTTTGTGATCATCCAGGGACCGGACGATGAGATATGGCATCTGAGTTGTCATTAACTTCTCCACTGTGCGACCGTCGCCGCTTGTCGTTCCGCTGTGCGACCTACTGCCCCTAGTGGCCTGTTCCTACCCTCAGACGTCCTCAGAGCTGCGTGGCGGGCCTGCAAGACCTTTGGGCGGGCGTTGGCTTGGTTTAGGGCATTGGCGAGTATCTGGGCCGCCGCGTAGACCATGATGTAGTTGGCCAAAGCAAGGCGCATAATCGAGCCCAGTTGGCCTAGGGACACAAACTGTCCGGCGCCGCGCTGGCCCTTGGCGATGCGTGCAGTCCAGAGCTGGCCCGCGTCGTTGAAGTCGAAGGTCAGGAGGGTTGTGGGGGTTAGGTTGCTGTGAGTGTGTGTGCTCATGTTGGTAGTCTTATGCAAGGGGTGTGCCAGGCCAAGGACAACGAGTGGTTGAGGGTCTAAGGGTGAGTTGGGGGCGGATTAGCGGTCAAGGCGCCAGATTGGCGCGTGTCATTTTGGCGTGAGTGCCAAATTGGCGTTGGTGTCGTTGGTGGCGTAGCGCAATCTCAAGCCTTACTCTACATCCCACTAAATGAATCTCTAGAGCTTCAATAGCGTCCATAGCCTCTAGGATGATTTCGTGATCGTCTACGTAGTGCTCAATGAGCTGCGCGAGCACGTCACGCCATTCGCGTAAATCGGTTTCGATCGGTGCTAGGATTAGAGACGGGATGTGATCGAGGGTTGTAGGATCGGTTGCGCAAAACGATAGGCTGACGTGAGAGGGGGTGTAGTGGGTTAGCATGAGATTATTCGCTGTTGAGGATTGTATCAGTTACTAGGGGACACGCTTTGGGAGCGAAGTAAAGCTGATGACTGGCATCTGAAAAGATCTCTCCTCTAGTAACCCACATAGACCCTTTACTGTGTAAGTCTGATATATCGATACACCAAACATGTGGCGCATATTCACTTTCCATAGAGATCTCCTTTCCTAGGTCGTCCTTTAAGAGGATAGACTTTTCAGGAGATGGAGCACAACCAATTAAGGCAAGAATTAGGCAAACTAGGAGTTTTTTCATCTAAGGTGTCCTTTGTGAGGATAGAGGGTTGGTTATCGGATTCGAGTATACTGGACACTTTGCCCGGTCGTAAAGGTATACGTTACTGGGGTTTGGCCCACTTCCATAGTGTTGAGTAAGTGGCGCTCGGAGGGTTCTAGGTTCTCGCGTAGAAGCTCGGCGAGACAGTATGTGCAGCTGTAAAGATGCTCAGGGTAGTCTGTAGAGAGCTTGAAGTGTTTCATGGGTCGGTTAGTTGCTCATCTTGGCGTAACTCTCGTAACACTTGCCAGTCCCATGCAAAGGCGTTGCCTGGGTTAGGGGGTTGCCTATGTGAGTCCTTATACGTAGGATGCGATAGACCAAGAATTGCGGCCTCGCTCACGCTAGGATTGAAGAGTGTAGGCTTGATGTATCCCGATTGCTCTAAGGCAAGTAACGCATCCGATGCATCACTTGACATTGAGTTAGTGCGACCTAGGTCCATGAGACGTGAGCCGTGGAAAACGTTGTGGAGTTCGGCGCCCCATAGTAGGGTGTGGAGGGAAGGGTAACGGATGAGGATTGTAGAGAGGAGCATTGTTACGGTTTATCGCTTTCCTTAGAGAGTTGTCTATCTATCGTCACTTCTACCATCGCCAACACTTCTTTTTCGTAGGCTAGGATTTCGCGGATCTCTTCTATTTCCTCGTTCTCCTTTGCTGTTTCTAGCTCGGTCTCCTTTTCTTCTATTTTGGCCTTTGCGGCCGTAAGCTCATGGGTTAGTTGTTGCGGGGTAGCTTGAGAAAGGAATTGGGCAAAAAGGGTTTTTAGGTGGTTTTCCATAATGAGGGTTAGTCCTTAGGCTTATATAGTCCAAATGACATGGCTTCGCGGGTGGTCTCGATCTCATCGGGGTAATCTCTATGGTGAGGATAGCCGTGTTTCCAATCGTTATCCATCATAAGGATAAAAGGTAAGCATACAAGCATACCGATTATACCAAAGACTAAACAGATTAAAAAATCAAACATTAGGTTGTCCTTTCTGAGCTAGATATCGGTTGTAAGGTAGATAAGCTCACGACACACACCTTGCTTTACGCATTGCCAAAACCTCGCGAGCTTTGGGACCGTTGGCAGATGTGTCAGGAGTAGTAGCGTTTCTTCGGTCAAGAAAAGCTATGAAGGACTTGGCGTCATTTACGTCTTCAATCTTTATAGGCTTGGGCTTTAGCCCATTGACTAGAAACTCATGATAGTAGCGCGCGTCAATCTCCTGATCTGCGCTAAAAGTCTCAACCTTCGTCATCGCGCCATTGTTCTCAAAGTGCGCAACCGTGATTTCACTCATACCGGTCCAAGTGAATGTAACCACATCGTGCTCGACTTTGGTATAGAGGTTGACGGTAGGGTGCTTGGTGCTGGCCAGTCGTGCGGCCATGCGCTTGGTGTACACATCGCTTGCTGCCGTGCCAGTATCAGCACAAACATGCGCCTCGATCGACTCAGTGGGCTGTGGCGGACAACAGACATCGCACATGCATCGTGAGGCGTGCGAGCCGTCGGAGGCCAGTAGGGGGCCGTATTGGGCGTAGTCCGCGGATGCGATTGCTTCAGACCGAGCATGCATTTCTTTATGCTGGGTTGGGGTTAGAGGGATGTGGGTGTTGTCCATGGTATGGGTTCTTTTAGGCTTGGTTTATCGTTTCTTGGTGAGCAATACTGAGAATCGCGTCAAGATCCTCAACGCTTATGAGCAAGTCAGAGGTATCGGCTACAGGATGAAGTCTAGTTTCTGGCATCTCTTGAAGCGTCACTTCCTCTAACGACTTGCCTTCGCACAGCCCCTTGATCATGGCCCACACAGTAGGGTTAGATTGAAGCATTTCGGCTTTGATAAGCGCGGAGAAAATCTCAGCGAGCCCGTCGGTCTCTATAGGGTTCAGTTTCATGGCATGTCCTCTGGTTTTTGTCTTTAGCTGGCGTCCTTGCCAGCTGCCTATCTACTATGCAGGGACCATGCCAAGGGGCGGTTATGGGTTGGGGGAGTGTGGGTATTGCCCGTAGATTTTCGTTGCTGATACAACTCTTCATGCGTAATCTCCAATGCTTCTCTTTCGGTCTGCAAAAGCTTCTCCGCTTTGTCTAAATCTGGGCTATGACTTATTCCGTCCTCTCGCTCGATTCTGTCAACGTTAGCTAGTAGCCGCTCGACTCGGTCCTCGGATGCTGTGGCTTTCTGTTCTAGTCGGATAAGCTGTGTGGATGTCATAGCGTGTCTCCCAGGTTCTTGGCTAGTCGTTAGTGGCTAGCTGCTCTATATCTATGCAGGTTATATGCCAGTCTTTGTATATGGCCTCATTTACATAGAATCGTCTCTCAGTCTGCTATCTTATGCTTTGTACCTCATAACTTATCTGCTTGTCTCTGTATCGCGACAACCAGGCATTGCCATTTTGGCAGTAGCGCGCCTTTTTGGCATTCATACCTGGTTCAGTGGGGGGTAACAGATTTGACGCGACAGATTGGCATTGGGGTGCCAAAATGGCATGAATCAGTAATTAAAGCTCCCCGCTCGTAAAATATCGTTTGCATGCATCACGCACTCCTGTTCTTTGCTTTGGGATGCTTCTAGATGGTTGTGATTACCTACACGACATAAGATCAAGACTAGGAGACGAATCACTAGATTCTGGAAATGGGTTATTTTGGGCATTGAATCTTCCTTTCTTTCTAGTAGAGCATTGGACGGCGATTGTGATATCAAGTGTTCCACCCTTGCTCTATTTCTACTATAAACCCTATCCAAAATCCTGTCTTAGACCTGCATTTATATTTTCTTACGGGCAATATGTAATGTGGAAGTGTTTCCAATTTGTCTGGTTTAACGATAAACCATGAACCATTCGAGCTCCAACCATGTTGGATGGCTTCACTTAGTACAGTAACCTTTAACGTGCGCGTAGAAAGATCGCCAAATGGAGATCTACCCCGAAGCTTGAGAGTGTATCTTCCAGGAGATAGGAGAAGCATCTTGCGCTGTCGATTGGGGCTATCTATGTGACTGTAGGTCATTGGGGGTTTCCTTTCTTTTTTGGTGTGTTGATTAAAGTCACGGATTCTTTCCGGATTGCTGTTGCTAGGATCTCCTCAGCATGCTCTAGTCCTCTGCGATATCCTAACCCCCATGGGTCGTAGTCTGTGCATTGAGCGATAGACGTATGAATGTCTTTGATAGCTTTCCTATAAAAGGAGGTTGTGGTAGGCATGGGCGTTTCCTTTCCTTTCTAGTAGATCATTAGACGGCGATTGTACGCCTTGTGTGTCGCCTCCAAATCTACATTGTCAGATGTAGGATAGGTGAGCTTAGGTGGGGGCGCTGGCTGAGCTGATGAGTGGATGCGGGGGTAAGGGGGAAGGGTGTGGATTAGAGGGGGAATATTGGCTTTCATGAGCTGTCACCTATCAAGAATAGTTTCGGCTCGTGGTGTTCTAACTTGCATAAGCCATAAAGTAGGCTTATTAGCATCATCAATCGCAGGTCCGTTACCGTCGACAGTCCATAAGACTTCTGGAGTGTCAATCATGGTTAGAAGGAGGACATCAAAGAAGTATGCCTTGCTGTGAGTGTCAATGTATAGTCTGGATATTCGGTTGGCTTCGTCAGAGAGTATGCATGTTGAGCAGAGTTCTTTTGCGTGTGAAAGGGTACGAGGCAGGACTTTGTGCGCTTGTTCTGGAAGTTCGATAAGATCTTTGCCCTGTGTTAGTGCAAACTGTTGAGCTTGAAATGGGATGACCTCGACGGCTAAGGATCCATTTGTTACTATGGCAGAGTGTATTTGAGTTTCTGGTATTAGGCCCCAAGGTTTCTTGGAGGTTTTCTTGATCGTGGCGCGGCTTAGTTTGTTTGTAAATGGCATGCTATGTCCTTTGCTTGGTCGGGGGAGAGTGTGGGTTAGGGGGAGAATGTTGGTGGTGCTCATGGTTAGGTTCCAGCTATTGCGATCTGGTCATGATAGCGCAGCGCTTGTGGCAGGGAGGCAAACTCTTGGGACTCACTGCAAAGATCAGAATAGGACGCGTCTTGGTAGTAAGTTTCCCAACGAGGTCGATCGTTTTCGTCATTGTCGATTCGAATTGTAATAACGGATCCGGATTCGAGATGCGTCTCTTGAATACCAGTCGGACTGTAATGAAGGACTCGGGAGGCGTCCTCACAAGTGGTGTCGGCGATTGTGGTCATGATATCTACTCCTCTAATTATCCGTCGCATTGTGCCTTAGTCAAGCTGCAACCCGCACCTTCGCATATCCAGCAAAACTCGTGTTCTTCCTCGACAGGATCGCAGTCCTTATCAGGGCAGGCACAGACATCAATGCTACAGATACGAGGCTTAGGGTGTTGCGCATCATCCCAATTTTTGGTGGAATTTGAGACGCGTGATACGGCTCGGTCGCGCTGGGATTGGCGTGTGGCAGTGGTGCTCATAGCCGGGTGCCTTTTGAATCAGACTTAAAGTACATGCGGCTATGGTTTCTATGCCTATACGCGTCGGCCTCACTACCCGAGTCTGCTCTGTGAGTCTCTAGCGCTTTGTCCTCTGCTAGCTCTCTATGGTCTTCTCTGCCACTAGGGTAGGTATGCACTTCATATCCTTCCTCGGCAGCAAATTTCTTGGCCTTCTCTACGTCATCTGATGTTCCTTCGTTTATCCATGTGAGACTTTTTACACAAAGGATAGGATCATAAGAGGTTTGCCCTCCGTAAGTTCCGGTGAATTCCTTATCCTCTTCTATCTTGGTTAAGATAATGGCTTGCATTACTGGCCTCTCATAACTTGCTCAATTGTCGATGCATCGTCGCTATAGTAGTTTTCGTCATTATCGTTATGGTGACTAGCAGCAGCATCTCTAGCAGCGATTGCATCGAGTAAGGCATATCGGAGCTGCGTAATAGTGAACAAGGTTTAGTAGGGGTCATCGACTGCCTTCATCCATATCTCAGCCGAACCCGTTCGACTGTCTCCGTCTGGATATCTAAGCTCCCCATGTAGCTGTTGCCGATCTGCTGAGTTTAGGTTGCGCCATTTGGCAATAACAGCATCTCCACGGTATATGCCTCTTGGGGAGGTACCCTGCGAGCTGCCTATACTCCAACTTTGCTGGTTGATGTAGTTCTCAGCGTCAATGGATGCTCCAAATGTTATACCATTCGGCTGGAAGGTTTTGTGTAGTGTGAACTCAGTGCTCATGATGTGTGTTCTCTTATCTCTTAGTTTCTAGCCGATTTTATTATCGGTTGCTGTTATCTAAAGCAAGTCTTATGCCAGCCTCAGTATACGCTACCCATAGCATACGTTCCCAACAATTGGCCTAATCCATGCCCCCCACACCATAACCCTTCGTGCCACTCTGGCGCGCCGTGCCATTATGGCAGCGCCTATTTGGCACGTGGCACGTAGCACATGGCACGTAGCGCGCAGCACGCATATAAAAAGACCCCTCTAGTGCCGTTCGCAGACCTAGAGGGGTTGGGAGGGATGAGAAGCCCAGGACCGAAACTGTGTGGGTCTGCTGTTGCGCTGAGAGAAGCAAGCGCGGTAGCTGACTGCTCGTCACAGGAACTCGCCTTGGGACCGCTAGAGGGAAGTGTAGAGGATTGGAAGGCGGATGTCAAGCAAAGATTGCCATTCTTTTAGGCCGACCCTAGAGTAGTGTAAACTAGGCTGTGCTAGCCGTACCTACTGTCAGCTTACTTACGGCAGCATTGAAAGTGGTAAGCGCCGCTGTGTTGGCGTCGGACTTCTGGACTGTATGCCAACCTCCATCAAGCAATGAAGCGAAGTGAGTTGCGAGAAACTCTGTGATTAGATTGAGTGCATCGCCACTGTGATCGCCTGCGTATCCGAGGGTTTTGGCCGCATTGCGAAACCCTGCTTCGTTTTCGCCTGCCGCCGAAGCGAATACAATAGTGGTGATTACGATATCGTCATCGCTGATTGTGAGAGAACCGGCCATAGGTGGGCTCCTTGCTTGTTTTAGGTTAGGGGTGGGTAGTTGGGAATTGAGACCTGTTTGCGGGTAGAGTGTACCGCGAGTTGGGATCATATGTCAATTACTATTTTGATTCTCGCTTCCCCGCACTACCGCTTTCCCTACACTCCCCCACGTACCCCATTAACGATTTGCTCATCCCGACACGCTCATCGACTCTCTTAAATAGATTCTGTAGCCCCTCCGAGATCTTTGCCCCAAACATCTCACTCTCAGTCCTTAGCGACAACATCACAGTCAATATAACAATATCAGTTTTTGTGGCAACCAACCCATGCGCCGCATCCTCAAGCTCGGACTTAATATATGAAGGCGTGTAAATGCGAATCATTTTGGCGTCGCCAGACTTTAGTTTTAGGCTAAAACTCCCAAACCATTGATTTAGTTCCTCGATGCGTAACATATGCTCGGGTCCTTGTAGGTTGGGGCTTAGCATATCCTCGCGTAGATCGCGCAATCGACTAAGTCCCGGATGCGACTCAATAATCTTTAGTCCATTGTATATACAGGCGGCCAACACAACGTTTATGCCTGGACGCCGATCGGTTGCTTCCACTATCAAGCTATGTTGAAACTGCTCAATAGAAAGATATAGGTAGCTGGGGAACGAACGCACACATATAGAGTCTTTGTGCTCACGAAATGCCTTAGGGTCGGTTTGGATTGCGCGTCGGAGGTCTATGTCCTGGGTGCCGCCTGTGTCGAGTAGGGAGCCTGTGAGGGGCTGAGAGCGTGTGTTGTCGTCTAAGCGGTTGAACATGAGGACATTGGCGGGCTGATCGGCTGGCTTAGACATAGAGGGAGGACTCCTTAGGGTGTAGAACGGGCTAGGTAGGGCGAGGCATGGAATGAGTCTATAGGGGGGAGAGGGGCAGGTCAAGAGGAGTTTGTCAAGGTTAGTTTTGGTATACAGTAGGGGTTATTTGCTTATCTATGGGCCGGACCCCTTACGCAATTTCCACTTTATTTACGTCGATCGGCGGCATACAACTAAAGCACATTGGACGCACCCAGTCTGGCGGGCGTCGGCTTTCCTCGACTTCGTTAGTGCATCCTTCGCTGTAGCATTGTACGGGGCCTTTGTAGGCGAGCCATTTTTCACGCCATTGTTCTAGGGTGTAGCTGTATTGCAAGTCAAGCGGTTCGCTCATATTACCAGCTTCCTGTGTTATCCATGTCTTCTTCGTGGGCTTTTTCTATTTCATCAACACGTTCACAAAGGTCTTGTAGGATATCCTTTATAATATCAATAGAGATGCGGATGTCTTTATTGCCCGTGTTGTCTACTAGGCGCTGTAACTTTTCAATCTGTTGTTTATTGGTTTTGGTTTCGTGCTTACTCATGTTATTACAATCTCCTTTTCTTCCTTCTTTGCGTTCACTTCTGAGCCCCAAACCCCTGGAGTTTCCTTCACTAACACGAGCCTCCAACCATCATCTTTATGTGCCACTAAGACCTCATATAGGGCAATGGCGCGGCGCACGATCTCGGCAATGCTTGCAGCGCGGGTTTTGCGCTTTAGGGCTTGGAGCTCAGTCCAGGCTTCGTAGCTGATTACAATGGGGGGGATGCGATGGGTGTGGGGAGTGGGGGGAGTGTTACTCATTGTGGGTTTTTGCGTTCCTCGCGAATAGTGTACTTAGCTATCTGAGCAAGGCATCTAGCATGCCATGAGATAACCTCTGCGTCCGTGAGGTGATTCCATCGTCGTCACGAACAACGGCACGCCTGCCGTTGCGCCGTTTTAAGCTCCAACGCGTAAGGCAGGTAGTAATAAGTCCCCGGGACACGCAACAGGACGGAGAAATCGTATGTACCGTCGACCGCGAATTGGCTCGTGTTGCCGGCCTCGTCGGTCCTTGTCACCGGAGGAAGGGAGCGGAGTTTCGTGACGTGGCAGCCGTGGTTTGCCTCGAGGCACTGCCTTATCCGCTTCTCGAAGCCTTTGTCTTGAGACCGGCTCATCGCCGATTCCCCAGGAGGATTTCTACCCCATCGCGGGTCGACTGGTGGAGGCGCATCTTCGTTTTGCTCTTCTCGTACCACTCGTCCAGGTCGTCCGTGCCGTGGATCGCATACCCAGCGCCGTACCAGTCCGCGACCATCTCGCGGATGGATGCGTCCGGCATCGGAAGGACTTCCGTCGTACCGTCGTCGTTCAAGAGGACCCAGTGCTGCCAGTGGTGGTCGTTCCAGTGGAGATGGTGGAGCCAGGCCCGGTCAAAGGAGACGATGCCTCGACCATGCGGTCGCTTGACGTCCCGTCCGCCGTAGAAATGATCGACGTAGGGAAACCACTCGGACGGCAGGAACTTCGTCCAGTCGTGCTTGACGATTCTCCACCATGAAGCGCCGAAGATGAGGCCACCGAGGGCGACATACCACTTGTGGCGCAGGACGTAAGACAGGTATTGCAGGTGCGGTGTGATCATCGTCTCGCCCTTCCCGCGAAATACCTCTTTGCCGCCTTGGTTTCCCGTCGCCAAAGAACAGCGGCAGCGACCTCCATCATCAGGGACCCGTCGGCACGCCTATCGGCGGTCCAGTCGTCTCGCTGGCGACCGCGGACTTCGGTCCAGCACCAGCATTCAAGTATCCATTCGCTGGCCTCGTCTAGGGCTTTGTTTAGGGGTTTGGTTCTAGGGTGCTGTTGTAGAGACATTGCTTGACTCCTTTTTTACATTACGAGTAAAGGTGGGACCGCTCGGATTTGAACCGAGGACCAACGCCTTATGAGGGCGCGGCTCTAACCACTGAGCTACGGTCCCTTAGTTGACAAGACAGTTTGCTATATCTTTGATGTGTAGGCTTTTAGGCCAACCGTTTTCTGGTGTCCATCCGGACATAAACATTCTACACAGAGTTCTTAGATTTACTTTGTGTGTCTTAGACAATTCTATAACCTTATCCTGGGATAAGTTTGATACAGCCATGACATGTAAAATCTGCTCATCCCTTTCGGCTTTTTGAGCGATTATTGCCTTGATCGTAAGTACTTGTATGTAATTGCGCAATACCATTGTTATTTTCTCCTTTCAAAAACTGCCCGTATTTCGTTTTGTGTTACTTCGAACACATGCAAGGTTGGCGTGCCAGGGTGAGTGTGTCGCGATGACAGACGGTCTGGATCTTGCTCATTGCCTAATCGGTACCCCCAGGCAGCTGGGACCTAATGCGCTTACTATTAGGTTGCCGTCTTTTTGTATTCTTCTCTTATTGCTGCAACTGCCGCAACGATGAATGTTGTTAGTATGAAAAGAAAAACTAAGGTCATCAACCCGGCTGCAATCATCAGTCCATATCCCCAGCCTAGTTCGTATCCGGCGCCGACTCCAAAAAGCGCACAGAGCACAAGTGTTTAACGCTCTAGTTTTTTGATTTGGTCACCGGATTTGTCTTGATCTGTTGTCGGTTTGTCGTTGATTGCCATTTTTGTGGTGTCCTTTGGGTTTCTCGTTTGTTGCCTCTTTGCTGCTCTTTACGCGCCCTAACTGTACCTATCCTACACAATTTTGCGTCTGTTGTCAATTATTTGTGCAGAATTTGTATGTGCTTGGAAGGTGGATTTTGGGCTATGCTATAGAGGCATTATATCGCGGCTTCTAGTGCCAAGGATCCCTGTCATAGTCAGTCTCGTACAGATCACTATCTGTGATTCCATTCCAGCCTGCTCGCCATTGTTCCGCATTGGAGTTGCTTAGTCCTGGCATATCAGACTCAAGCTTGCCAGCTTTGTGTGCTCGTTCGCCCGCTTTATACGAAGGGTGATTTATGTTGATAGTCACTTTGTTCTCCTTTGTTAGGACGTCAATAGAATCCTTCTAACCTCCCCGTGCTATAGGGGCGTTACCTCAATCTCTTTAGTATCGACTTCAAAAACTTCTCCGTCTTCGTCGACTCCCAAAAAGGTCTGTCCTCCGTTGGTTGATACTGCAAATGGTCCCTTGAACCCATCCTCTAAGAGGGCATCTTTCATTTCCTGGATTTCGGAAAGTAGCTCGGGACTTGCGTTGATTTCTTGCGGTGTGAGAGCTTTCATGATGTCAATAAGATCCTTCTAACCTCCCCTTCCCTACTCACTGCCTGAAGCTCTGTACCCTCTGGCAACCCCACTAGCAGCTCGTAAGTGGCCAATGCGCGGCGCACGACCTCGGTTTTGGTAGCAGAATCGCAAGCTATCTGTAAGCGCTCTAGGCGAGCGTTGACGGAGTCGGAAAGGGTGAGGTTTAGTCTTGGCATGAGTCAATCTTCCTGAGAAGCTTATCCACTCCTAAGGATATTGAGCTAGTGTCGTGTTTTGCTATCAGAATTAGAGCTTCGGCGATCTCTTTACCAATGGCACGTCCGGTGATCCTGGCTAGCTCATGTTGGTCTCGTTTTTGTTGTTTTTGTAGCTCCTCATTAAGGCTCATGCTGTCCTTTTTGGGATCTTCAACTGGCGCAGCTGCGTTTGCAGCGGCTTGAATCTGGTCAAGCTCTGTAGGTCCGCCGGCGCTATCGTCCGACCAATCGCTCGTATGGTGATACTTGTTTCCTGCTGACTCAATCGCGTTGAGAATTTTGTCAACACGATCGTTTCCGGTTGGGTCGAATCTGATATAGCCAATCATGGTTCATTCCTCATGTTGGTTGGTGAATTCTGGTGCTAGTATGGTGCCTAAACGGCCCTCTGTCAAGCCCTATCTACCCTCAAATTTTGGTCTATCCTGACTTGGTTTCGCCTCATTACCGCCCACTATCAACCGCTTCGACAAAAAACCTCCTCTAGCCTATTGACAACTACCCCCAATCTATGGCACATCTCAAGGAATATGTATCTCACACCATCAATCCCATAATGTGGAACAATCTCATGCTACTCCTTACTACCGTCTCTATACATACATACGCGTATGGACGCGCGCGAATACCAAGAGGGTTAGGTGTGATTTGTGGTGCGCGTGTGGCTACTTGGTAGAAAGTTTTTGGGGCGCGTGTCGGGGGCGCGATTTGGAGCACGCGGGGTGCTAGGCGCTGGGCTAGATTTTGGGTTGGGTTTCGGCCGACTCGGTTGGTGGGATTTCTTCGTCTTCAGTCGCTAGCGGAGTCCGGTTAAAATCGCCTCCCCAGCTCGTCGTTTGGTGATTTGGATTTTTGTCGCAGACTCCGGTTCCAAAGCCCGTAGCGATGTAGGTCCCCTCTGGGCATATCCCGCAAGGTGCGATGCGTGTTCCTGCTTTGGCTGTCATGTGATTTCTCCTTTTTGGGTGAGTTGCGTGTCCTGTCTGGCGGTCGCCAAGCTCGGAGCGTGAGGCAGGCATTCGTTTGGATCCTGTAATTGGAGCCTAAGGCCCGTGAGGAAGTCCTGAGCCCCTGACCCCTCTAAGAGGTTCTCAAGGCCCGTAGAGAGCATCCTGGGGGCTTCTAGGGGGTAGTCTAGGGCTGTGGCGATGCCTACAAAGAACATGTCTGAGCTTAGACGGTAGGCGCGGAGGACGGAATCGCGTCCAGGGCTGGTATCCATGGGTTGGGTCCTTTGCTTGTCTACCGTGGATCGTCTACGTCTACTGTGAGCGTTAGTTGTTGTGCCTCGTTGTATCCCTTGGCCACTGTCAATATATGCCAGGCTTCCCAGCTCTCACCGTTATAGAGGCTGGCCTGAACAACATGCGAGGTCTCAATCTCGACATTGAAACCTTGTCGCGTTGCATCCTCTCGGAGCGCGGATGTCATCACGTGGACTCGACGCTGTAGCAGATATGGACCAGAGAAAGTCACGGTAAGGTTGTTGAATTGAAGGCGTTCGGCCTCGGCTTTGTATTTGGGAGTGGGGCGAAGTTTTTTGGTATTCATTGTTTCTTCCTAGTCTCTTGTGGTGCCGCGTCCTTGCGGCATGTAGGATGGTAATGCACAACTCATGCCAACCTCTAACCGACGAGCATATGGGCGTCTAGGCCCATTATCGGTCACGAACTGGGTGCCAGATTGGCACATCGTGCCAGATTGTCGCGTCAATATTGACATTTGGAGGGCTGTAGCGCTTGCAGACCCTTGATTTTGCGTTGTTTGAAGGTTGGCATGCAACCTGCATAGGATAATGGCAGTCGGTCGCGATGGATGCGGCGCTAAGACAAAGGAAGACCAGCCATGTTAGACACAGGACAACGCATAGAGATGAACCAAGACACAGTAACAGGTGGCAGGCTTGGCCATATGGGCGGAATATGGGAAGTTTCTCGAGTCGATGAGGCGCGCCAAAAACTCACAGTCCGTAAGGTGGGAAAGCGTGGCGCATTGTTGGCAGTCAGTCCTACTAATAATCGCCGGATAAGTTTCGATATGGCGCGAAAGGCAAAAATTCTATGATTATGACAAAACAAGAAATCCACGATCAAAAAGCCAAAGGCTATCGGATGTTTTGCGATGGACTGACCTTAGGCCAACTTCCTCAACACGACTCTCAACACTAACACATTACACAGGAGAACGACATGCAACACGGAAACCCCACTGACTACAAAAGCCCTTTTCTCGACCTGATCAACCGAGAAACGACTCAGGAAGCCATTGATCGAGTGGTAGCTATCGGACTCAAACCCCTCCGTGATTGGTGGGAAAGAGTCAAAGGTGACACAAGCCCAGCAACGTTCGGAGTAACCTCCTACGATTTCACAAGTGACGTTGCCTATATCGTCTCTGGGGGTAGAGTTGCTCGTCATCTGGCCGACGAATCGGCACCGCGATTTGTGGCCGCTAACCGCCTTGGAGCTACGATCAATTGGACTTGAGCGGGAGAACTAGCAATGAGCGCGAATCCTCTATATAGGACACTTATCGAAACATATCCCGATCCATGTTGCGCGATACCTACGCCCTGTAGCACTATGTACTTAGGTAGGGTCGATGCCTTGAAGATGTTCGAAGGTGGGACATATTTTGTTATCTATCGCAAAGATTTCGGTATGCTAACACCAACAACGCAAGCCGGCGAGATGATAAAAGAGCGGTTGGAATGGGCGAGCTATGAGATAGGGATGGCGCACAAAGACTGTGAGCTGTTTTGGTATGACGCGAAATGGAGGGTGAGAAATGCCAAGTATCTATTAGGGGATCCTAGTCCTTGTATGATGGGATTGATGGCTTGGATTCAGGAAGAGTCGCAAAGGGCAAGGGAGTTGATTGGCTTACTGGAACATGCAAAATGTCAGTCAGTGGCAGAGTATCTTAGGGAGTGGAAGCCTTAGAGGTGTGATGCCATTTAGGCACATCGCGGGAATGCGATCACTGGGGTACGGAATTTGAGAGCGCTGTTTTGAGGAAACAACAATGAAAACGACCAAACTAACAGTCAGTAACGAACTAAGGGAATTGACTGAAGAGCTTTACACCTTAGACGATGTTGGTTTTCTTGGATTGCCGACACTCAAGACCATTATAAAGGACTTTGGAGATGGACACAGTGACTTGCATTCGGAAACTATAGATGCATGTATAAGTCGAGTGAATCAGCTTGAGATGATTCTAGCTGAGAGCGCCATTTTGGCATCTGGCGCCAAATAGGCATTGCCAGAGTGGCACCCCCAATAGGCAGAGAACAGGGTTATGGGGTGTGAGACATAGAATATAGGGTTGATAGAGTATTCTATGTGAGCGGTGACATAGATAAGAGGTGGCATGAGTTGGCACGACGTATGCATTAGATAATGGTGTTCGCGACAAACGTGAGCGATAATCTCAAAGGAACTCAAACCATGATCATCAAACAAATCACGACCGGACACGACAACGCTACTGGTTTCTTGGTCTACTCCTCTTCCAATGGCGACTTCGGCAAGGTCATCTCAGACGACGGACGCAACATGAAGGTTGAGTTCCAAGAGAGCAAAGAAGGGAATTACCTTAGGTGCCAGCTGGAGACAATCTCTGTGCAGCAAGTCGCAAGTGGCCACATGAATATCCTCACCACAGCGCTAGATTACTTGGCAGCTTGGCGACAGGCCGTCACTGATCAAGGGTTCTATAGTTACGAAACAGCCGGTCAAATGGCCGAAGAGCAGTTGAAGGAAATCCAAGCTTGGGCTAGTAACTAAGCTGGATAAGGCAAGAGTGCCAAAACGGCACCCGACGACAATTTGGCGTCTACCACTTTGGCATTAAACGCAAAACCACACCGCTAGACTCCCGAGTAGTCGTTACTTGAACCTGGCACGTAATCTGCATATAGATAAAGCAGCTGGCAACGAATACCAGCCACAACCCCTAACCGGAGAAACACCATGAACGAAATCACACACACCGAGCCCGCTACCGATCTAGAAGAAAGACTTCGCAATTGCTGTATCGCTCATCGCGGCCTCGATGTCCTTACTGCAGTGCAAGCCAAAGCTTTTCAGAGTCTGGAGCATAGGACTGGCATGGAATGGATTGACGGAGAAAACTCCGGATTTGCCCCATTGGACGATTATGACATCGAAGAGTATGAACGGATCTTTGCTTAATTCTGACAACGGAGACAGGGATTTTGAAACACAAAGTGACCAACATTCTAGCTAGATTTGCTCAAGAAGCTATCGATCACTATTCATGCAGTCAGAGAACGGATGAAAGAGCTACAAATATTAGGAGAGACTTTTATCCTGACTTACCCGATACTATGACCTCGGCGGAAATAGCAACCTATAGAGCGATCCGCAGAGATTACAACGGAACATCTCATGAAGACGCAATTCAAGCCATAGAAACCACTTGTGAAATTTCCCTCAACTAAAGGATACCAACCAATGACAACTCATTACCACAACGTCCACCCCAATAACACATTCCGCGTTTTGCACGTCGACCCACAAGGCTGTGAGCATGTTACGGGTAACGGCGGCAACTATGGCAACTTTCGTAAGATGAAAAGAAGACTTCTATCCGCGGGTCACCACATCAGCTCGGCTAGTTCGGTAGAAAAGGACACAGACTAATGAGCATCACATGCGCAGCACCAGTATCGGGCGGATGTGGCCTGCCTGCCTTGGCTAACTACAGCCTATGCGCTTGGCATGCCGATGAAGCCTTACGAGCCGAGCGCCAGCGCCAAGACCAACAGCAGGCCATAGCGGACGGCTACGTCCCTCAGAAGCCCAACACCGAGCTCACGTCTAGAATAAACGCAGCAAGTAGGCAAGCACGCAAACAGAAAGCAGGCTCGCGAGAAGCAACCTAGGCTAGGATGCCAAAAGTGGGCTTCCTGATACGAACCGACCAACCGGAGAAAAGACAATGATTGATCCCTGTGACCCCTTGATTCGTATCGCAGGTGGCGCTTGCACCCTTGGCGACCATTTGAACGTGTCAACCCCTACTGCCTTGGCTCGTGCATACCCCTACTTAGACAACATCTTATGGGAAGGTAATACGTTCAGTGGTGAAGCTCTCTATCTCACCCATGCCGGTAAATCGACTATGCTTGCCGACACGGTGCCACATCTGATGTACCTGTGGGCCAATGGGTATATTAAACCGGCTAAATTACGTCCCTCACATAGCAATGCTGCTTTGATGGGGCTAGATGAGGGGGCTCGCGGTCGTGGTTCTAATGATCCTCCTAACTCAAGTGATGCGTGTGCCTTTGATTGGACAGTGCTAAAGGGCTATCCTTAGACCTGATTCCAGGGTTGTTTTGTCGTAAGCCAAAAAGGCATGCACGTGCCAAAAAGGCGCTTCCATTTTGGCACCGATAAGGTCAGAGAGTGGCGCATTATTGTATCCTGCACATAGTTTGGTGCCAGTCTGTGCATGATTATGCGAGCCACAGCATCTACCTAACCTGGCACGCTCTTTGCTATAGATATAAGCATGTCGCGATGATCGCGGCGCCACAACCGGAGATACAGACCTATGAGCCACACTGCAACCGATACCACACCCGCACTCTCTGCTCATCCCTTCGCACACTTGGGACCCGCCCCTTACCGCTTCACTTCGGCAAGCTGCACTGAGGACCGTCTTTTGATGTTGGCCATGACCAGCGAATCGGTCCTTGCTGGCCGTCAGGATGCAAACGTCTCCGGGAGTTGCGATCACTGTGGAATGTGCATTCATGATTTCTATCACTTCAAGGCTTCCAATGGTACTGTCTTCAAGGTCGGCTCTGTCTGTTACGAAAAAGGTCTTATCGATGAGCAGACCTATGCCGATCGTAAGGCGCTGGCGCAAGCGAAAGCAGCTAAGACCAAAATGGCCACAAAAAAGCGCCATTCGCGTGAGGCTGCTAAGATCTCTGAAGCTCTGGAATTTTTCAAGGCAAACCAAGACGCTATGGACGCGGCGCCACATCCTCGATTCTCTGGGAAGTCTCTTAACGATTACGCTTCTTGGATGTGGGAGAGATGTGGAACGGTTGGCAAGATAAAACTCTATAAGACGGTCAGAGAAGCTCTCGCATCTTAACCGCCGATCTTTTGTACGGAGACCCTCATGGGGGTTCTATAGAACGGATCGACATCAATGCCACAATCTCAGGAGCATCATCCTATGAGCAGCATCAACACCAATACCAACACCCACACCCACACTCTACTCGGTCGCGGTCCTCGACCAGTGATCGCCGATGTGCCTTGTATCGAATGCGACACGATAATCCCAGCCGACGAATGCCTAGCAGGTTGGGGTAAGGTTCAAACCTGCGACGACTGTGCGACAAAGCTAAAGCTGCGGCGTACCCTACAACGCCAAATCAGCCAAGCTCTTTACGACTACGGCCAACCAATCGACTTGTCCCCCGGACACCTTGGCTGGCAGCTGCTCGCATGCGGAACCCTCGCCGAGGTCTTTATCCTTGACGATATGGTCTATCGGGCAAAGCTTAGTGACGCTTTTGACGTCACGACTAAATGTAGACAGGGACGCTTGCAGTGTGCAGTTGATCGTTGGAAACGATATGGCGCGGATATTGTTCTTGGCGAAGGCTTTTCTTTGAGTGGGGGAGCCTAGTGACTGTGCTTACCACCACAAAGCTTACCGACGCGCTCGACGCCACTGGGGAACCCTGGAGTCTCTGGCGCGCCGCTACGGGCCTATTCTGTGTCTCCAGGGGTATAGGCCGCGATGATCCCGCTTCACGTGAGTTCTCTTATGCCACTATCGATGGCGTGCTGCGTCTAGCGCTTGCATCTAAGCGCTTACCGGTTATTCCGCTTCGTCCTTCGCTTCACCACTATAGTTATGAGAGTCGTGGTACCGGCTCGCGACGCTTCAAGCTCCTGTATGATGGGCTTATCTGTATGCAATTCGACCGCAAGCGCAAAGCTGTGAGCGAGGTTACTAGGCGCATTATGGTACAACGTGCGGCGATCGATGCGTGGATAGACGAGCATGCGCACTATACCGACACCCATACTGAGGGAGTGGACTTTTATTGGGCAAAGCAATAATCAATGCTCACTCTTGACAAACCCCTTTCCATGGTGTAGATTGTCTACAATATGTGGGCTAAGCAAGCAACGTGCTCCTTCGTCTACTGATAACCGTCCAACCCTTTAACTGAAAAGGAGACTCCTCCTAGTAAAGTCAAGACAAGTCGCTTAATCCAAGCACAAAGCGCGCAAGCTGTTAGGGTGCTTTAGGACCTCAGACGCGCCCTGACAGTGCTTTAACAAACCCAGATAGGAATCGTAACCTAATGTCTACTTCAGCCCATAGCCTCGACTCTATCGCCTTAGACAAGATCCGCGATCTGCTAGTAAGTTCCCAACATTGGGATATGGATATGGTCAACAGCATTGCTACTTTGGTGGCACTGACAGGACGCGTGACTCCTACATTGAAATTGCCTACGCCTGTCAAGGAACAACATCTATCTTTTGCTGAGAACCTATTGCCTAAGGCTTGGCGTATCCCCCATCACCTTCGAGAGCCTATTCACGAGCCTATAAAAACTCCTATGGTTAGTGGACCCAAACCGAAAGGAACCTCTTAATGCGAATCTATCTAATTCGACTGTCTACTCTCTACCGCAACTGGCGTATTCGTCGTCTAGAAGCCAAGGTGCGTAGACTTCAGGCCAAGTTGCGCAAGATCAGCCCATCGTGTCCTGATGCCGAAGGTATCAGGGATTATTTCAATGTTCCTAGGCCTGGCCCAATCGCTGGGACAGATGCTGTTGCAGACGGACCGTGGAAGACTGACGATCAAGAGTAATATCTCTAATCGAGTCTCTAATCGAGCGTTACTCCAATGTCCCTACCCTACCTCCCTCCGCCTGCCCTGCCCGTAACAGACCTTATCCTTTGGTCCTGTGCCGCCCTATCCCAGCCTTTCACCACAACCGATCTCCGCCGCTCGATCTACGTCATTGGCTACACTAACTCTACCTACAACTCCGGCCCCGCCTCTTGTCCCGAGCCTATCGCTCGCGCTCTATCCTGTCCCCACCTATACAAGGACCCTCAATTCGCCCAATGCTCCCTAGATAACCCTCTCGGCTTATCTACAGACCCACCCATACGTGCTCCCCCTTTGATGGACTTTTGCTCATGCTGTCATACTACATACCAACCTGTGCATTGTTTGTGTACTCTCTCACACGTTTGTGTAAGACGAGGATCGTTCCATGGTTTGCTGTATAGACTTGTATATACAGGTTATATCACCACAGAAGTTCGACAAGATTGTAAGGATAGCTCCTACAAAAGAGAGCAGAAAGAGCATAAGGGACAAGGCGGCCATGGATATAAGGCCACTAAGCGAGGGTATAGCCTTACAGGGAAGGGAATGGCGAAGGTGGTAGATTTGGTCGAGATTCGACGGAAAGAAGACAAAGTGTATGGTTTACCATACAGGTTGGAAGGGGCAGGAGGCATGGGAAAGGATGGCGTGAGAGGGAATATGGACAAAAAGTCGGCCAAAAGTGAGCAGGAAATAGATGGGGGTAGCATAGGGGTGGCTGGTGATGGTGTGCCTATGGATAGGTATACTAGGCAGGGGTGGGAGAAGTACCTAGAAAGAGAGAAAGCAAAATGACGATCGATAAAAAAGAACCGATCAATCTTAGGTTGGAGGAAGAAAGGGACCCTATCCCTTATGAGTTTGTGGAGGAGCTTGGAACTTCTTTTGATGGCATACGAGTACACGGCTGTCTAAGCGAAAGGATAACTTCACAAATGACTGACATTCACTTCATAGACTTACGTGGCCAAGTCCCTGATGACAAAGGCCGCTTTGCGTTTTACAACAGCCATCTATGTACGTTTGAATTGCATAGCGGCATAGAGACGTTCGATACTTGGGAGGAGTTCTGTGAAATGTTTTGTAATGATGTTGGGTATATTGAGAGCGGAATTCGGGAGAGTGTGGGGTTGGCGGAGTATGAGAGTGTTGCACCTGGTTGGTGTAAAGAGGAGAACAAGACACCGCACTATGACGATCTGTGGAAAGCTGCCAATGCGTTGATGACAAGCGATAAGTTCGTGTCCATCTCCGCTCCTACTAACCCACAACCAACAATCGGAAGGTAAAAGGAATAGACATGGCAAATCAAAAGATTAAGATCGATTACGGTAAGTACCCAGATTCAGAGAATTGCAATCTTCGCGTGTACATTGACGATGTACTATTGCAAGATGTTGTGTCGTTCACTATGCGGGACCTAGATCCAGGATCATCGTTTATGGTGTTCTCTGTCGAGTTTGCACCTACGGCTGACGTATTAGTGGATCTGTCAAACTGTCCGGAGAACAGAAAACTCAAGGAAAAGAGGAAGGCTATCAAGTGACCTCTATTCCCTTTGCCCTCCCCTACGCCCGTGCCCCTCTCGACCTGGCTTCCCTTCAAGCTCAGGTCAAAATGGATGCTTACCTACTCAATCCCACTAGCTGGTTAAACGAAGTCATGGGGGAATTCGCGTGGTCTAAGCAACGCGAAATATTCGAGTCGATTCGTGACAATAAATTTACCTCTGTGGCATCCTGTCACACCTCAGGTAAGTCTTGGTTCTGTAGCCGCGCAGCCGCGCACTGGATCTCCTCTCATCCTCCTGGCGAGGCATTTGTGGTTACGTCTGCAAAAACCGGACGGCAGGTCAAGGCTATTGTCTGGCGCGAGCTTAATAGAGCGCACGCCAAAGCCGGCTTGATAGGTCGCATGAATCAAACCGAATGGTATTTAGAGGGTCCGGATGGCGCCGAGGAAATTGTTGCATTTGGTCAAAAGCCAGATGACTTTAATGTTGCCGCGTTTCAAGGTATACATCAAAAGTATGTATTGGTGATATTCGATGAGGCGGGTGGCATGGAAGGGCTATGGGAACAAGCCGATAGCTTAGTGTCCAATGCTTACAGTAAGTTTCTAGCCGTAGGCAACCCCGATGACCCAACCTCACACTTTGCCGAAATTTGCAAGCCCAAAAGCGGTTGGAATGTAATACAGATCTCAGCATTCGATACGCCGAACTTTACAGGTGAGTGGGTGCCTGAGGTGCTACGCGATAACCTAATGTCTGTGGAGTGGCAGCAATTGAAGCTTGTCCAATGGGGAGAGGACAATCCTTTCTATGTTAGTAAGGTGTTGGGACAGTTTCCCGAACATACAACCGATGGGCTAATCCCGCTAAAATGGATACACGATGCGCAAGAGCGAGATCTAACAGACACAGAGGAATATAAGAATGGTAGAATAGAACTGGGTGTGGATGTTGGAGGGGGTGGGGACAAGAACGTAGTATATGGGCGCAGAGGTCCCGTCTATCGCAAGATACGCGAAGACCACGAGCCGAACACGTCGAGGAGTCTAGGCCGCTTAATAATGGATATTAGGGAGTATGGCGCAGAACGTGTCAAGGTTGACAAGACAGGCATAGGTTGGGGAATGGTGTGTGAGGCTGAGACGATGTTTGAGGATGGCGAGATGTATTTCGAGCACTGTCAAACAGGGAAGCCTGCTCCAAACCAACATTATAATCCTATTGAAGGGATTATGGTGGGGAGCGCGCCGCAAGATAAAGAGAAGTTTTTGAACCTGCGCGCAGAAATATACTGGGATGTTAGGGAGATGTTTGAGGCGGGCGAAGTGGACATCGACCGCAATGATGAGGACTTGGCAGCCGAGTTAATGGGAATGAAGTGGAAGCCTGTCGGAGGCAAGATACAAGTTAGTCCTAAAAGGAGATCAGGTGGATTGAGAGGTATAGGCGATGAGAAGAACGAATTAAAGCCTATTCCGAGCCCAGATAACGGGGATAGCTTTACGTATTGTTCGATGAAGAAGGATAGGCGGAGGAAGGGTGGGACAGGGAGAAGGTCATGGGTAATATAGATAAGATCCATAAAAATATTGCTGCCTGTTGGCTAAATAAAGTATCGTATCGTATGGGTATTACTTGCAATCCGTGAGAGTTTGGGGAAAGAACACACAAATTCCGAGATAGCCCTATCGTTACAGCTCAGTGTCTCTTATGTTAGAAAGCACGGTAGAGAGCTTCACAGAGAGATCAACGCAAAGATAGTTTAACATTGACAGGAGAACTAGAATGAAGCTAATCGGAGCAATGATTCAATCGGAACGGTGCAGAGGAATCACTAGTGTGGATGAAGGCGCTCAGGAATATAGGGACCTGATAGGCACTGTTAACAAGAACAGAGAGACACAAGAGAAGCTAGCCGACAAAGATCATAAAGGAGATCACCAATGTTTAGAGACAAGAAATCAAACGATGCCGTAAAACCTGCTTGGAGGGTGCCTTGGTGGAGGACATGCGAGAGCTGTGATAGAGAGTTTTGGTGGGAACGGGCTTGGGTGGGGTGGTGGACAGTAGCTCTCTCCATAGGTCCCTATCATAATCCTTCTATCGGCCTCCCGGGTCCTTGGCATAAAGGTTTTGTTTGTGTGCGTTGCTCGGCGGACAGTAAAAGCGCTATGAGGTTCTTTGGGGTTCGTAAACCAGAGCAACCCAAACTTGTGCGGGCTGGGAAGGGATTGCCTCCTGAGCCTCCTCTTAATCGAATAGTAAAGGACTTTGGAGTATGAGATTCCTAACACGAGTGTTTAATGTTCTATTTGGAGTTCGACTCGCAAATATCGATCCTCCTGATCCTAGACCTAAAGTTGAGAATATTTGGGGAGCCAGACCTAGAAGCAATTTTAGAGAGGACGGTACAGTGTATCTGTGCAACAAATGCAATGATGTCGCAGATATCATCATAGAGACGGGTGGCGAATCATCGTGTGGCGCATTCGAACCTACCACTCACTGGGGAGAAGGCTACATAGAATGCAAGAATTGCAACATAAAGGAGAGCTATTCTTGCTCGTCTTAGACAGTTGACATCCACCTCTCCATCCTCTATAATAGTTGCCGCAAACAACCCTCATAGAGGAACCTATAGAAATGTCTGACCCCAAGCCCGATACCACACTTCCACAGAATCCCATGCCTTCTGTCGAACCCTCACACTTACAGTCTATACTCGCCACGCTACGAGCTGCTGCTCACGCATCAGGATCGAGCATTAGCACGCTGCTAGACCGTGTGCGCTTTGCCGTAAAGGCAGGCTTCACACATGAGGGAGCCCGCGACACCTACAAAGCGGCAGGCTTCAAACGCGAACTAGTATATGTCGATTACCGCGACAGGTATGAGCGCGGAGGCATGCCTCGTAGGCTTATCCGTGCATTGCCAAATGAGATTTGGAGTTCAGATATTAAGGTCACAGAGGACAGTGATAGTGCGGACCCAAGCAATGAGATCGAATTCGATAAGCAATACACCGCTCTAGTAAAGCGTCGCCACGTTGGGTTTATCAAAAAGCTAAGACAGGCGGATATTGCGGCAAGTATCGGCCGATACTCTATCATGTTGATAGGGACCACAGATACGGGCGAGCTAAGCGAACCCATAGCAACAAACCTGAAAGGACTCGATTCGCTACTCTATCTCAAGATATTTAACGAGGACCGCGCTAGGGTAAATGGAATAGTTGGGGATCGCACAGGCAATGCTGATCAAATCAAAGAGGATACGGCCGATCCGAGATTTGGCAGGCCACGTGCATATTCGCTAGACTTTGGTGGGGCCGGGGTACCTAATACTGATGTCCACTGGAGCAGGGTTATTCATGTGGCGCACGACCTTCTCGATGATGAAGTTTTTGGATCGCCGTTACTAAAGGCAATTTGGAACTATCTCGACAGCATGGACAAAATATGGATAGCGGGCGCCGAGGCTGTATGGCAGACCGTCAATAAGGGTAGTATTTGGAACGTCAAAGCAGATGAGGAACTAAGCGAGCCAGAAATGGATAGGCTGATCGACGACATAAAGGCGTACGATCATGACCTAGAGAAGAATGTTTTAGGTCGCAATCTTGACGTAAAGACTCTATCTACCCCTATGGCTCAATTCGGCCCGAATCTAAATGCTGTGTTGAGGTTGGCCACTGGCACCATTGGAATGCCGATACGTATCGCCATTGGCTCAGAGCAAGGTGAGCTAGCGTCGTCTCAGGATCGCAACAACTGGCAAGATAGGAAAGACGAAGAGGTTGCGCTATTTGCCGAGTCTTTTATGCGTGATGTCATTGATAGGTTTATGGATATTGGCCTATTGCCGCCAGTCGAGGAGTATAGCGTGGTCTGGCCTCGTATTGAAGACCTGACGGCTGTGGAGACTGGTGAGGTTATGGTGAACATGGCGCAAGCTAATGTGTTTCAGAAAGAAGCTGAAGGAAAGGTTATTACGACCAGTGAGGAGATTCGTAAAGATGTAATGTCAAAGGATCCGCTGAGTGATGACGATGCGGCGGGGACAACAGTGCCAACGACAGTGCCAACGACAGTGCCATCAGATGAACCGAATGGGGAACTTGAGAGTAACAGCGATGAGAACGATAGCGAGCCCGAGATTGAGAATCCATAGACAGTAGACAATAGGCTAACCCATCTAGGCTAGGCTCAAGTCGTATCTATACCCGTACGGGAAGGAAATAAAGGCTTGACTTTCTGATTGCCCATGATAGGGTTTATTTGCCTGGGGCCTGTGTCGGCGTTCGACTCGCTAAGCATGCAAATTGGTGGGACATGGGGTCCAACCCAGGCTGTCATGGGCGCTGGCGCTGACTGATTACTCCCTCTAAAGAAGCCTCAGTCAGCCCGGCATGGTTAGAATCCCCCTCTCATCTATGGACAGCTTAAGCGAAAAGCTCAACATCGCGCGGCTCATTCACGAAACAATGCCAGTAGCTTTTGGGCTGCTGGTGTTTTGTGTGGAGTGTGGGCGATTGAGAGATTACGGCACATGCATGAGATGAATAGGATAGAAGAGCAGAAGGCAAGGAAGGGCTAAGGGTTGACAGGCTACAGATCTACCACCGGAGAAAGTCATGGAGCTAGAGATCCTCAAGAAGCTACTCGCTAACAGAGACGGTTACATCGACCTCTCGAAGGATGCGGAGTACCACCAATTCAAGCGAATCCTTCGTCGTAAAATGCGTCTTGACCCGAAAAGGGCAACAGCTAGGCCCCTTCTGGGCATCGTCAAGGCCGAGGAGCTGGCCAGGAAGTAGATGGCGATCCCCAAGTCCATCCGTGACAGCACGACCGGCCACCTCGTCGACTGATTTTGCTAGTTATCTTTGAACGGCCCTCCAGTCGGGGGGCTTTTCTGTGTCCAAAATACAACAGTATTGGGCCCCAGTACCCTCACACTGTGTCCAAAATCACACACTAATCCGCAATCTGCGTCCAAAATCACACAGTTTTTGGAGATCTGTGTAAAAAAACACACATAATCCCTTGACATTCTCCAAACCTCTTGCTACCCTAAGCAATAGATAGAACCGCAACATCAACGCTGACGTATAAAACGGTACAAAAACTCATGAGCAGACACGATTACCCTCTTATTGGGCAAGATTACTCGCGAGGCGATATGGAAGGGGCAGAGCGAATTCTGTCAGACAGCTTTGTGCGAGCCAACAAAGACCATGTATGTCATCATTGCTTGGGAGATATCAAAAAAGGCAATCTATACGAGAAGCTTGTGGCCATTTGGGAAGGTCTGTGGTCTGTAAAGATCTGCATTGAGTGTTGCTCTGCGATTGCTTATAACGAAGATGGGGGAGGTTCCAGATGTCAGATGTATGCGTAATGCGAGCCGCAAAGTCCACAGACCCTAAGCCCGCATTGAGCAATGCGCCCGTCTTGCGCCTCATGCGATGCGTGTCAGCTGCGAACAAATTCCGCACAGCCAACCATCTAGGTGAGGACATGTTGGTGGTCCCCGTTGTTGCCGTAAAAGGTGATATCGTGTGGACGCCGATGGGTAGTACCGGTCCCGAGTATGTACCTGCAAATGTACTAGCTACGGACCCTGGTCAGTGGAATGATCGCCCCATTGTTGGCGATCACCCAGTAGATGCCCGAGGTAACCCAATATCAGCACGAGACCCCAGCACCATTGAGGACATGCAGTACGGCTCTGTCTATAATGCGTCATTCGCTAACAACGATCTCAATATGGAGCTGTGGCTATCGACTGCGCGCGCTGAGGCTGTGGGCCAATCTCAAATCATCACAGACATCAAAGCGGGCAAATCCGTCGAGATTAGCATCGGCGCGTTAGTTGTAATTGAGGCTCAAGAGGGTGTTAGTCCGAGTGGCGTGCCCTACTCGGCTATCTACCGCGACATGCGCAGCGATCATCTGGCGGCTGGGCTAAACGGCGAGCAAGGTGCCTGCAGCGTGAGCGATGGTTGTGGGCTACAGGCAGACACAGAGACAGAGGCCGTTACGGCGACTACAACACCCACGAGCACATCCCAAGCCCCTATCCCCGTCTCAACGCCTTCCATGGCCCCTGCGCTGTCTATGAGGGCCTCAGAGAGTCTTCCCCAGGATAGACTCCTAGTGAGGTCCCTACGCGCCGCTTTGCGAGCTGCACAGGAGCGTGCTGGTCAAGACACAGGGCTAGCAGATAGCGTGATCAGACGAAAGCTTACAGATCTCCTAAGAGAGTCTGTTTTTGGGTTTGATTGGATCCCCTTCGATGGTGTTTTTTCTTCGGACGGTGTAGTTGCATATGAGGTGTTTCAGGGCGAATCATTTAGCCTTTTTATGCAAAGTTTCACAGTTACTGACGGTGTTGTCGAGCTGATAGGCGATGCAGTTCCAGCCACAAGAGTAACTGAGTTTCGTCCTGCGACAGACAGTTCACAGATTTCAGATAATTCAGAGACTTCAATAACGAAAACAGAAAGGGAAGCAACGATGGACAAAGACAAAAAGGACAAACTGATTGCAGCAATGATTGCGGCAAAGGACACAGACTGGAATGAGGACAGTAGGGCAATGTTGGAGGCTCTAAGCGATAAGCAGCTGACCTCGCTCAGTACGGCTTGTAGCTGTGGGGGTGAGGAGACCGTTCCTGCCGCACCTATATCTGCTGTGCCGGTCGAAACCGTTACGTCTGTTGTGCCTGCTGTGCCTGCTGTGCCTGCCGAACCCGCCGTGGCCTCTACAGTTGTTACGGCTACCCCCACGCCCGCCGCTACAATGCAAATCCCCGCCGACGTTCAAGCCGCAGCCGACGCGTATCATGCTTTGCAAGCTAAGGCCCGCGCTGATGTGGTTGAAAAGATCATCGCGTGTGAAGGCTCGGCGTTCACTGAAGCGTCGCAGCTTGAGAGCTTCAACGACGAAGGTCTGGCCCGAATTGCACAATCCCTAAAGGTTGATAAAGCCTCTAAGTGTGAAGCCACATCTACTGGGCTAGGTACTTTTGGGGCCTCTCTGAGCTTTGCAGGACAAGGTGTTCCGGTTGAGGATTCGGCAAGTAAAGAAACCCCTCCGCCGCCTGACCTATATGCTGCGATTCGCGCAAAGAATGGCGGCAGTAATGAGACGAACGTCAAGGCTGTCAACTAAGGCTGCCAACTAAGAGGATATAGCGATGGCTAACAAAATCAAAAGGCAAGGAAACCCTCGAATCGACGAGGCGCTTACCGCATCGGCAGCGATCACTCCCGGTGACCTAGTCGAAGTGCATGTGGGCGCAGGTCGACAGTATCGGCGACATGCCACAGCTAACGGCAACGCTGTGCGAAGCTTTGCGCATGAGCGAGACGAAGCGGGCAAGGATCTTGATTTTGCCTATGCTGCGAATGACAAAGTCAAGGTTGGACTTTACAACTCCGGCGATGAGTTGGATGCGCGTATTGCGTCTGGCGAAACTGTCACAGGCATAGAGTTCCTCTCTAGTGACGGTTCGGGCGCGTTGCAGGTTGTTGACGCGAGCGCCGCTACTACAGAAGCGCAACGTGCGGGCATTGTTGCTCAGTCTGCTCAGGATTCGGGTGGGGCTTTGGGCGCGATCACCTTGCTCAAGGTTCGGGTTGTGTAATCTGAGCGCATAAAGAAAAGGACAAAAGGAAATAACAATGGGAAACTTAGCTCAGATATCTACATCGAAGCAGATGTTTCGTTCCAGCAAAGGAGGCGGCAGGCTAGCCGCTGAACTTTTTCTTGCCCAACGTCGAATGGGACAGCGAATGTCCCCAGCCGCATTGCGCGTCGCAACCGACGATGGCCCAATGGCGCTTCGTGCGGGGGCTGTTTTGCGCCGCGATGAATTCGAGCACTTTGATCGAGTGTTAGTGGAAGAGACCGTCTTACGCCTAAACGGGATTGCCCATCTGATCAGTCGCGGTCTGACCTTGACGATTCCTCGCGCTATGGGCAAGACCCTTTATACGTGGGAAGACGTGTCGGACATGGAAGACGCAGTGATCAGCTTGAGTGGTCTGGACCACGGAGACGATGACGCGGTCAACTTTGGCCCGAATTCCATCCCGCTGCCTGTCATCCATAAAGGCTTTTCGTTGGACCTTCGTACGTTGGACGCCAGCCGCGAAGAGGGCGAGCCGCTTAGTACTTTGCAAGCGCGAATCTGTGCGCGTAAGGTTGCAGAGATGGAAGAGTTTATACTCTTTCAGGGTGCGCCGCAGTTCGTCGGGTTGCCCAGAGCATTCGGGTACACCAATCACACCAACCGTAACACGCTAGGATTCAGTGTGGCGTCTTGGGATCAAGCGGGGGCTACTGGTGTCGTTATACTCGACGATGTGCTGGCCGCTAAGCAGCTCATGCTAGATGACGGCTATAATGGTCCTTGGGGGTTTTATACCCCAACGTCCATGGAGACCAAGATGGATGCCGATTTCAGCAGCGTGAAAGGTGATGGTACGATTCGCGAACGTTTGCTGAGAGTCGAGGGTGTAGAGTTCGTTACGTTGTCGGATCAGATGACAGCGCAAGAGGTTGTTATGGTTAATCTCACCGAGGACGTTGTTGTGTTGCTTGATGGCGAGCGTACACAAACGATCATGTGGGATCTTGAGGGCGGATGGAAACTGAACTTCAAGGTTTTCGCTATTCAGCAGCCACTGCTTAGGGCTACTCAAAGTGGCAACATGGGGCTTGTCCACCTTACCTAAGAAAGGAATTTGATATCATGCCGAATACAAGTACAGAAAGCAAGAAGACCACAGAGTCAACCAAGGCGCAACGTAATGAAAAGACCGCCTTGAAGGCGACGGAAGCTACTGCTGACGCACAGCATAACCTCATCAAAAAGCGCACTGAGCCCAAAGAACGGCAGCTTACCAGCGCTAGGCCCGCGCTTAAAAAAGGCGAGAAGTTCTACCGTTACAGGGCCAAGCAAGGTGATGGTGGCGTCGGGGGCAAGCATAGTGAGTATGTGGGGAGTACCACAGAGGGTACTAGGCATCTCAGGCAGATGCAGGATGGCGATGTAATTCCTCTTACTGAGAAGCGATATAACAGTCTCAGCGATAGGTTTGTGCCTGCCTAAGCGATGCGAATCTACAGGCGAATAGAGCTAGATGAAATGGTCAAGGTGCTGATCTTTGGCCGAACGATCTATGCACAAGTGGACAATTGCGCAATAGTTCGTGGGATAGTTTTCACGTGGAAGCGTGTTGACGAATTGAAGATCTTTCTAATCCTGGGGATTCCGTTCCTGAGTTGGGTAGACAAAACCTTGTTCATTCGCGGAAGCTACGCACGAGCCTAGGAAGTCCGAAGTGGCAGCTACCTACGATCCGCCCCCCGCCTCGGGTTGGGTGACAGTCCCTAAGGACCATGTACGCCATTTACTGGGTGACGTGGCTTCTCCTTTTCAGTTCCTGGACGCAGAGATCGTAGCGCAGTTGATACAGGAGACGGCAAGCGGCACAGCAAAAGATTACTATGCCGCGGCTAGTCTTTTGGATACCCTGATGCTCAAATGGTTGGGCAAGGGTCGGGGAATAAGCGAAAAGGAAGTGGACGACCTAAAGCTGAAGTTTGGGCTAGGTGAGCGTGGTACAGCAGCAGAGGCAATTACGGCGCAGATTGTAAGGCTGAGATCTGAGGGTGCAAGGCGATTGCAGCCTGCGCCGTATGTGTTTAGAACACTGAGGACACACTCGTAAGGAACTGTCAATGGCCGAACCTATCACCAGTGACCTACTTGACCTAATGCCCGATACGATCATTGCTCACAGTAATACTGGGGACGGTGCGCGCGATGGCAAAGGTAATGTCATTGATGATAATGCGCCCGCTCCTATTACCATCCAAGGCCGATATAGTGGCTCTATGCGTAGATTGGGGAGAGGCGCAAATGGTAAGGAATTAGTATCTACGTTGAGGTTTACTACAGGAAGCGTGAATGGGCTAAGCGTCGAGGGGTTTAGGTTTATGCTTGATGATAGATACAACGTTGGAGGGTCCGCAGATACGCCAATCGAGCCCTTAATGGTAAAACCTGTAAGCGATGAGAACGGCCCGCACCATGAGGTGATTTTCTTTCCTTAGAGGGATGAGCAAATGGCAACTGAACAACAGACACAACTACAAAGAGTCGCGCAGGAACTCTCTTTGCTTCCTTCGGGTTATTCGCGAGAGACTTGGGAAGCAGTTTTAGGCGAAGTGATAAGGTATAGCCCTTGCGTTGGGCAAATCATTATTGATATTGACAATCTCTGTGAGCTTTCTGATGGCTGAATTTACCCTAAGCGGCGTGTCCGCAATGCGCGGTAAGCTCAAAGCGGTAGGCATCAAGACCAAGGGGCGGTCACGGGCTGCGATGCGGGATGAAGGCAAAGATATACTTGCGAGCAGTCAACGGCGAGTACCCCGCGATAAGGGAGATCTGGCAGCTACAGGAAAGTCACGCGACACTCAACTCAAGGGTATAAACATTGGCGTGGAAATCACCTACGGGGGTCCAGGTTCGCCGCAAGCATTGGCCATCCACGAAACTCCCCCCTCAGAGCACCATCCGCGATCCTGGCGGGGGGTTACGTCGATCAACTTCACAACGCCAGGCACGGGTCATAAGTACCTAGAGGAGCCATTGCGGAAAGCGAGTGGCGGAATGGCAGGACGAATAGGTAAGAAGACTAAGCTATGAGTAAAAAAACCAAAGACAGGAAACTCAATGGCGCTTTTCCTGTTGTCGATAGAGAAATCCTTCATTGTCCTCAATGCGGCCACGATCATCGCTCGGTAAAGCTAAAGCTCATGGCGCGTTCTATCCTCACTGCTGCGGATTCATCTACTATTGACGATGAATCAATGACACATTGGGGTCTATGTACGCGTACAGGATCTCCAATCTTGGCGTACGTCAACCCACACACAGCAATGGCCACGTTTCCGCGAGTTAATGCCTAGGCTCTCCCCAAATGTCTCTCTACATTTCCATACTATCTGACAGCAGCAAACCCATCGACGTGGGATGGGACGCAAACAATCGCCTATTGCGTAGTATGAACTTCACGATCAAAGCCCAATCTGTAGTTACAGACTTAGAAGGGGAAATACTCAAGCGCCTAAACGATGTGAGCTTGGCAACTTTTTCGACTAACCCCACAACAGGTGACACGTTCATAGGCTCACGAGTGACTATCCCGACTGGCGAGGGACCTTTTATACAGATCATCGATACGGGCGGTAGTCGTGCGGAACGCTCGCATGGGCGTAAAACTAACAAGATAGAAAACCTCTCTTTACAAGTCTTTGTGAGGGGATTGGATTTTGATACCACAACAAATCGTGCTAGGCTGATTCTGGACGAATTGGACGGCATAAACAACGCAGTGTTGGTTGCGTAACGCGCGCTAATCACTAAAGGAGCAAGCCATGGCTGACGGAACGATAGGACCAATTTCAGGTCATGATACTAGTATCTTCATCAATGCCTCCCCGCCTGTAACAGACGTTTACATTGAGGTCGGTGAGCTGCGAGGGGATATTGGCTTTAATGACTTTCGCAACAGCTCGGATGGGTCAAGGCACAAGGCCAAGATTGACACGATGGTGGTCAGTGATTTGCGGCATCGCGGACCGTCTAGCTTTCAGATTCAAGTTGATGCTACAGACACCAGTCATGCGGCACTCAAAGCGCACTACAACGACAATGTAAAGTTTCAGTGGAATTTTCGCGGCCCTGACTATGTGGTTGATACCACCAGTGATATTGTCTGCACAGCGCAAGTCACTAAGCTAGATCGTGTCGGTCCCGAAGATGCTGGAATTTACGTAATCAACGTAGAAGTCGTGTTCTCGGGTGACATGAAAGAAGATGGCGTTACGATCACGTCCTAAAGGCGTGGGACCTATGTCATGTAACAGAAAACGAAAGAAAACAAGCAAACAGAAACGAGGAAAACAGAATGGCAAAGAGAATGGCAAAGTCAGAAATCGAAATTGTTGGCCCTAAGTCAACCAAAAAGGTTTATCTCACAAAGTCGTCCATAAAAAACGCAGGCACTGCGTTGGGCTACAGAGAGATTGAGATAACCCTAAGCGACGAGATTGGTCCACAGTGGATCAAGTACCTTCCTATGGCAACATCCACGGTCATTAGTATTCAGAAAATCCAAGAGGAGAAGGGCGTTGGGTCATTCTTTGCTATAGAAGGGATGCTAGAGGCTCTACAGAAATGCATTTTGACCCCAAGCTCCACGCGGGATGATCAGCAGTTGATGTACACCCGTGAAGAGATCGCCGATGAGATCCCAGCTGAATGTCTCACTATGCTGGTGGATGTGTTTGCGTCGGGGGAAAAAAAAGTCTCCGAGACAACCCCCGAACAGTCGCTCTCCTCAGACTCACAAGACAATGCGGAACCTGGGACTTCAGGCGAATAGCAAATGAGGTGCCTCATGAGGATTTCGTCATCTGGGAGCAATACTTTCAACTCGTCCCCGAGGGTGAAGAAGCGGCGTTTAGGGTGCGCGCTGATAGAGCCTTTGCAACGATGCATTCGCTCGCCGAACATAAGCATGGAATGCGAGTGACAGATTTCATGTTTGATACTGAGCGGGCCACAATGAAGGCAAGTGCGAAAGCAAAAGCTAAGCCCACAGCAACTACCAAAGAGAAAGGTAAAGCACAGTGGGCTAGGCTAAGTGCTGGGCTTCGGGACCATATGCAGGCTAGAGGTTAGAGAGCGATCATGCAAGACTACGTATTGGCTATCGGATCGGTTATTTCGGCTTTTGGTTTGGCGGGCACAGCCATAGCCGCAGCTGGTGCTTACAGAGTGCTTGGGAGGATCGAGGGCACAGTAGGAAGATACGGGGAACGTTTACAAGATCACAGCGATGCAATCAAGGGCCTTGTGTTTCTGCCTAAGTTTGTGAAAGAAATGGAGAAAGATCTTGAATCTATAAAGAGTGACGTAGCTTCGATTCTTGACAAACTAGAAAGAAATGGCAACGATGAACAAGTATCCAATACGGCCAACGGCTAGCGATGAAGACCAAGTAAAAAAACTCTTGATTGAGATACCCAAGCTTAGGCACTACATAACGTATCTGCTGATAGCTTTCGTAATTACTGTTCTTTTCTGTTTTCCTTTCATGCTTCTGATGATCAATCAGATATCATCTGAGGTGAGACTCTTAGAAACCAAAGTAGGATTCCTAGAGAGAGCCCGAACAAAAAATGAAATAACACTTAAACAGGTCGAGAAAGTAATCGAATCTGACGATAGCAAAGGAGGTGATTAGAAAATGAATCCTGATGAAGAAGAAGAGCAAGTCACTGAAGAGGCGGCAGGCGGCGGCTAACCTTCTCACATAGTGGGACCTAGCCAGCAGTTTTTTGTTGCCATTCTTCTGCAAAGAGCGCTAGGTATGATCGTACGGCGGACGGGAAAGCGGTCACCTAATAGGTCACTGAACAAATGCAAACCCTTATTCATCGGGCGGTGGATCGCCGTTCAACAGCTCAGTACCAAACCACCAGCCGGCCCAAAAGCCATACGATGAGCAGGACACCAGGGAAGAGCGTGGGTGGTTTGTCCCAAACCAAACCTAGGGGTTTGCATTTGTTGAGGGACCTAGACTATGGCTACTAACATAGGCGAAATTGTTGGCAAGTTAGTCCTCCAGGACAAGTTTACTGGAGTGCTAGATGCTGCCGATAATAAAATGGTCAATAGCGCCAAGAACTTTAAACGTGTTGGCGCAGACATAACATCGGCAGGATTGCAGATAACTAAAGCAATTACGTTGCCGATTGTTGCTATCGGGGGCTTATCTGTAAGAGCTTTTGCCACATTCGATGAGGCAATGAACAAGTCTCTCGCTATTATGGGGGATGTCAGTGACGAAATGCGCGGAAATATGGCTGATGCTGCGCGAGAACTCCCTAAGGTTGTTCGCGCATCCGCTGCACAATCCGCTGCCGGATTTGAGTTTTTAGCGCGGGCAGGAAAGAGCGCAGAACAAGCTCTTGCGCTATTGCCTATCACTGCGCGGTTTGCCAATGCCGGTCTAATAGATCTTGCGCTTGGTACAGACTTATTGACCGATGCCCAATCCGCACTTGGTTTGAGTTCTAAGGATGTTCAGCAAGATCAAACGAATATGATTCGCGTGTCCGACGTATTGGTTAAGGCCAACACGATCGCCAATGCAAGTGTGATTCAGTTCGCAAAATCCCTCACAACTAAATCTGGTGACGCCATGCGTCGCTATAGCCAGGATATTGAGTCTGGTGTTTCTGTGTTAGCTGCTTGGGCCGATCAAGGCGTCAAAGGTGAGCTGGCAGGAGAAAGATTCTCTATTGTCATGCGTGACATGACAAACAAATCCATCAAAAATAGAGAAGCATTTGAGAAGCATAATATCGCGGTGTTTGATCAAACTGGCAAGGTCAGAAAGCTCGTTGCTATCATTGAGGATATGGAAGTAGCCTTTGAGGGTATGTCTCAAGAAACCCGCACAGCTACTCTAGTAAGCTTAGGATTTACATTTAAGTCTATTGCTGCAACCTCATCCTTGATTGGGCTCTCAGAGCAAATTCGTGGGTACGAAAAAGACCTCCGTAGTGCGAGCGGTATCACCCAGGAAATCAGCGACAATCAAATGAAGTCCTTCGTTGCGCAAATGATAGTGATGAAGAATCGCATTATTGATGTAGGCATAGAATTGGGCAGTGAGTTGGTCCCCATTATAAAGTCCTCATTACTGCCTGCGCTAGAAAGCGGCATTAAGCTGTTAGCTACTATCGCTAAACGTTTTGGGGAACTCTCGCCGTCAGTCCAAAAGACCATACTGGGGTTTGTTGCCTTCGCTGCTGCTGCTGGGCCTGTGCTGATTGTCCTAGGGGCGGTCATTAGTGCTATAGGAGCCCTACAGACGGCTGTAGCGGTTTCTACTCTGCTTATAGGCAAGCTTACTATCTCGGTTTGGGCTTTAAGATCTGGGTATTTAAAATTAGTAGTACTTGATGTGGCAGCGAAATTTACTCTTTGGGCTAGAGGAGCGGCACTTTTTGGAACGTCTCTTTCTGCGGCTGTACTTCCTATAGCGGCTATTGTGACAGGCATATTGGCGGCTAATAAAGCGATATCAGTATGGAAAAATAACACCATAAAAAATATACAGGCGATCACAAAGGAAAGCGATCGGCTACGTAAGTCCTTTATGCTGTATCAGAAAGCGATACGCTCAAAGGACATTGATAATTTAAATAAGCAACTTGCAGTAGCCCGTGAGAGATACGCGAATGTATTCGGGTCAATAGTTATAGTTAAAAATGCGATCAAGGAGTTGGGCGAAGAGAATATCACTAATACCGGTAGACTCCGAGCCTTGAATAAAGAGCTGGATGGACTTCAGCTTGAGCTTAATGGCACGACCACATTTATTGCCAAAATGAAGAATGGCTTGAAGACTGCAACTGTAACAGTCAAGGGCGCTGATGATGCAGTTGAGAACTTGGGAGATGAGGTTGGAGATCTTGGGGACGGTCTAAAGCCTGTTATTGATCTCTGGTCTAAATACAAAACGGCTGTAGAGCGCATGTCGGCAGCTAATAAAAAATCAGCCGCTGAGCTTGAGATTGGTCTGATCAAAAGACTTCGAGATCTTGGGTTAGGAATTGAAAAACTTGACATCGATGATTTAATTACAGACTTTGACGCTTTAGGTAAAGAAATGGTCGAAGGATTGACCTTTGCCGAACAAGCCGCATTGGCAGTCTGGACACAGATAGACGCCATCCATGAAAAGGAAAGCGAGCTAGTAGCAAAGACTTTTGA
>SDBT01000417.1_pt1 | contig 66843 bp, 54 predicted proteins | sample 2277101 | NCBI WGS metagenome assembly SDBT01 (sample SAMN10404973, study PRJNA504765) | marine sediment metagenome | isolation source: marine sediment core GS10_PC15, 103 cmbsf | place: Arctic Ocean: Southern Knipovich Ridge | collected 2010 | reverse complement strand
AAGGATCCCTTACTTTCATATTTTTTTTTATTATTTCTCATATTGTATAAATATTTATAAAATTTTTATCCAGAACATCTATCTAAAGAACTATATCTCCTCAGCAAATCTCGGCTCAAGCTTCTTAAACACAAAATATCCTATAAAGAATATTAAAAGAGTTATCCCCACAGCTGCCACTGTCTCCAGAACAGATGGAAAGCCCGCACTCTCAGGATATTTAGTATAATAAAAAATATTCCTGTAATAAGCCGCATATATTGTCATAGGATTAATAAACTTAATATAGGGCTGGAAACGCTCCGGGACCATACTTAGCGGATATATAATAGGGGTTCCAAAAAACCACACCATCATGACTATGGTAATAAGGTGCTGAAGGTCCCTGAAAAAAACATTAAGGGCCGATACCAGCAGCGTCATCCCCATCACCAGAAAAATTTGGATAAAGATAAGTACTGGAAGGATATATAAAAATAAGTAGAATTTATAACCCATAAAACCCAGAACAATAAAAAGAGCAATAAGCTCCAAAAAGTAATTGATGAGATTTGAAAATACTATAGAAAGGGGTAATATCTCTCTGGGAAAATATATCTTGTTAACAAGATTGCTGTTTGAGATTATGCTTCCAGTACCCTGATTTACAGAGTTTTGCAGAAAGTTAAATGGAAGCAGTGCGCAGATTAAAAATATTGCAAACTCCTTTACCCCTCCCCGGAGCACTATGGAAAATACAAATGAATAAACCAGCATTGTAAGGATAGGATTCAATAAGGACCAGAAAAAACCAAGCACGGAACCCCTGTATTTTACCTTCAACTCCTTTTTGGTCAGGCTGACAAGGAGCTCTCTATAGGAAAATAATTTTTTTATATCTGTAAACATAAATGATTAAAATAATATGACTAAAATTTAGCGCTTATTATAGCATTAAATAGAAGATTGAAAAATAATGATATATTACCATTTATGAGAAAATGACTTATATTAATCAATAAATACGAACTCCCCGACCATTACTCCCAATTCACGGGTATCGCTGGTAAGTCCTCTCTCCTTTGGTACCCAGCTGCGGCTGCATGACATAGTAAAGGTTAGCTTATTCTTTGCAAACCTTGATAGGTCCAATTCGATTTCATGCCACTCCTTGTCGGTGATCTTAACCACTTTTACCAGTTTATTATCAATAAAAAATCTGATAAAGAGCGGAAAAGAATGATCAATAGGATCAGAATCTTTAACAGGGATTATCATCATGCCCTTATTGTTCTCAATTACTTCACTGCCATCTATCCCCGACCATCTAAATCTCGAACCATCAATGGTCTCAAAGTTGTGAAGACCATACTTATTTTCCCATCCATATATATTTTGTTTTATATTTATAGACAGGCCGGTCCAGGAAACTGCAAGCAGGCTGCTGGTAAAGATCATTATAATGATTATAAAACTTATCCTCTGCTTTATATTAAGGTTGACCTTCCCAGAAATGGATAATGCAGGATAATGCAGTTTCCCTTGTTCTCTAGTTGCTTCAATACCTTCTATCTTATTGGATTCCATGATCTTTATAAATACCATAAGTAAGCCTATGATCAGCCAAAAAGTAAATTGTATCTCATTGAAATTAGTATGCGTTCCAAAAAATAATAGAACGACCATAGAAATAAACGATATCAGGAAACCCCTAAAAAACCAGTTTTCCTTATTTTGGGAAAATACTATCTGGTTATTTTGAAAATATTTAAATGCTTTCTTGATGATAAAGAAAAATATTGCCAGTACAAGTATCAGGCCGGTAATTCCTAATTCAGATAATAGTTGTAAATAATAATTTCCAGTAAAATCCATAATTCTCACATCAGAATTGTTCTTCTCGTAATAGTTTGGGAGCTCTAATAAAAAGCTTCCTGATCCGACTCCAGTTACCGGATAATCTGTAAACATATTAACAGCCTGGGCCCATAGAAAATGCCGCTCAGATGATACGGATTTAAAACCTTCAATAAAACCTGCCTGCCTGTAGACATTATAGCTCATCCAAATCGTATCTACCGTCCTGTCGACCATAGAAATACCAGTCTTGGGGAGCCTGTACATATCTTTAAGCTTGGGTTTTGCAGCTGATATATATGAGACAATAGAGATAAAGACAATAAATAAGACCAGTAATAGACAGGCTATAGAAACCCAGGTCCTTTTTACCTTTTTTGAAGTCCTGCTCTTTTTAATGATCAATTTTATTAACCTGGTAAGTCCAAGAACAAGAAAAATAATTGAAGATAGCATAATTCCGATAAAAGCATTCCTCGAGCCTGAAAAAAGTGCTATAGCTAAAAATACTATAAGAAGCAAGGAGGAGAAGACTCTTCCGTACCATTTCTTAAAATATATTATCAAAATGATATAAAGTGGAAACACCAGGAAAATATAATTTCCAAGTGAGTTTGGATCGGTAAGTGTAGCGTTTATCCTGTTTGCTTCCGCCCAGTACCCGAAACTTCCAAATGTCGGATGAAAATAGTGTTGGTAGAAACCAATAGCAAATATAATTATATTAGAACTTATTATAATAATAACAGCCCTGATAATATCTCTGACCTTGTTAAAAGCATTGAAAATAATAAAAAATAATCCAATGCCCACTATTGCATTTATGGAATATTTTAGTGTCCAGAATATTGAGCCCCAGGAACCCGTACCATTTATATTCACTGCTATATCATGAAAATCGGCAGACAGAAGAGGCAGGAAGTTCAGATACCTATAAATGGTTATGGCGCAGGAAATGACCAATATAATAATAAATAAAAACACTACAGGTGTAAGCTCACTGTCAAATATAACTCTGGGCTTATTTTTAATATCGAGCCTATTTAATGGTTTCTTTGCCTTATTTACTATGAACCCCAGAGAAAGAGAGAAAAAAAGGAAAAGGATTATATCAATACTCCGGATGCCGAGAATAGTGGTCATAGAGCTTAAAAGCGGAATGAAAAATATAAAAATATATAAGCCTGTTTTTATATTATAGACTGAAAAAATAAAGATCAGAAAAATCAGGCTGTTTACAAAAATAAGCAATCCCAGACGGTCGTACATTAAATTCCTGTGGAGTAAAAAGAAGATTATATAGAATCCGAGAAAGATATAAAAATTTATAAACTGATTACGGGAGATTTTTCTAATTTTAAAATATCTTTTCTGCATTTTCTAAGAATTATTGCTATTTTGTGAAGCTTATAAATTTCTAATTAGGATAGATTAAATAATATAAAATAGCAATAATAATGGAATTTCTATAACTGAAGAGGCTTTCTTGATTAAAGATTGCTCCAGCTTTATGGAGCACCTGACAAAAAAGAGACTGACTATATCCCCCGGTTTGAATTAATAGCCAAATATACCATTAGCAAACAAAATGATCTTATTTGTGTAAGTACTTCCCGGCGCCCATCTTCCATTTAGATGATTCAGGGTAGTATCTCCGGTATACTTGTAATGGGTTGAACCGAAGTGTCTTGGATCATATTGATTATTGCAGTACTCATTTACATGATCCGGGTAATAATACCATGCTAGATGTGAATAATGAGCAATTATTCCCAGCTCTTCCGAAGCAAAACTGTTTCCTGGAACCCCTCCACCTGTGGCCCCAATACCCACAAAATTATTCTGGTTCGGCTGCACATCTCCTGTATATTCTAAAAATCCTGTCTCGTGAACCATCTGGGCCCAGGCAATATCTGCCCTGATATTAAATAGCTTTCCATTATCTATATAGAGCTGGGCAAGTCTTCTGGCCCATTCTGTCTTTGAAGAATTTCTATCTGTAAAGATCTTTACCAGCTGATCAACCGTAACATCAATATAACCAACTACGCTGGTGGAATTAGAGATAGGATCCATTACGGTTTGTGATTGAGTTTCACTTTCTACTGTCTGACTACTGCTCTCCCCTGCCTCACTGTATTCCTCTTGTTCCTGGTTATCAGCATCACTACTATCTGTATCTTTAATTATATTTACCGAAAATGACCTATAGCTATAATCACCATTTCCATCATAAGCAAATATATATAAGGTATTATTTCCTGCATCCAATGAATCTAAATCAATATTAATATAGAATCCGCTATCCAGGATATCAGCCCTACCAAGGTCAGGCCTTTTATACCTATCTGCCTCTCCTAAAAAACTACTGGCATTCCTGTTAAAACTATTAAATACTTCGACCTTATTTAATTTTTTGGGTGGATTACTCCACAGATCAGCGGCCCAACCTATCAATCTAAAATCTTCATTCAGTGTAGGGCCAGGAGCATGTGAATCTATTAATATTGCAAAAGCTCTTATATTTCTGCCGGTGTTATAATCGATCTCTGAACCGGTATCATCGCTTTCATTATTTTGAGTCTCGTCTTGAGTCTCTTCTTCATCAATACTTTGATCACTTGCCTGATCACTGTTATCATCAGTGCTTTCCTCAACAATGATAACTGAGAAATCTACACTTTTGGAACTACTATTGTCATCATCCTTGACAATCAAGGTGGCATGATAGGTTCCAGCTTCTGCATAAACATGAGTTAGGTTTATCCCGATTCCAGTATTCCCATCTCCAAAATCCCAGCCATATTCAGTGATCTCTCCATCTTCATCAGTAGAAGCTGAGCCGTCAAAGATTATTTCCTCTCCAACAATTCCTTCATATGACCCTCCGGGATCAGCAATCGGAGCAATGTTTTCTACTTCATTAACTCCCTCTGAACTCTGTCCATCAATACTTTCATCTTCCCCACCATCATCTGCAATAATGTTTACTATAACTGTTTCTTCAATTGAATCAGCAGATTTATCATCAGTTACCATTAAAGATACCGTGTAAGTCCCAGCATCTGTATAGGCATTTATCGGATTAGCTTCATTACTGGTATTTCCATCACCAAAGTCCCAGCTATACTCAATGATCTCACCATCACTATCGGAGGAAGCAGAACTGTTAAAGATTATTTCCTCTCCAACAATTCCTTCATAAGGTCCTCCAGGATTTGCTATGGGATAATCATTGATGTTCGCTACTACAGTATCGGTTGATTCAATATTATCAAAAGCCATAAGCTTTAATGTTATTTCAAAAGTTCCCGGTTCATTGAATATATGTTTTATTACTGATTCTTCAACTATGTCATCATGCTGGCCATCGAAATCCCAATCCCAGGAGTAAGTTATCACTTTAGCTTCAGAAAGAGGTGATACTACACTTGCCGATGCATCAAATATGATCTCATCGCCAATATTTGCATTTACATCTTCCCCGGCATTAGCATTTACTATATGTTCATAAGTATCAGTAGTTGAATCTGCAGCCTGGATGACTTCATTGGTATATATAATAATTTTATCTGTATAAGTACTGCCGGGAGCCCATCTTCCATTTAGATGATTAAGGGTAATATTCCCGGTATATCGGTAATGGGTAGAGCCAAAATGCCTTGGATCGTACTGATTATTACAATATTCATTTATATGGTCCTGATAATAATACCAGGAAAGATGTGCAAAATGCGCAATCACACCCAGCTCTTCAGTTTCAAAACTGTTCCCAGGAATTCCGCCTGTAGCTCCAATGCCCGCAAAATTATTCTGGTCCGGCCCCACATCTCCTGTATATTCCAGGAATCCAGTTTCGTGAATCATCTGAGCCCAGGCAATATCTGCCCTTATATTAAATAGCTTTCCATTATCTATATAGAGCTGGGCAAGCCTGGTGGCCCATTCAACTTTTGTAGAATTTCTATTCTCAAAGATTTTTACCATCTGATCAACAGTAATATCGATATAGCCGACCACGCTGGTTGAATTGGAAACCGCTTCCAATACCTCGTCCTGAACTTCTTCATTTGTCTGGTCCTCACTATCACCTTCATCTGAGTCGCTCTGTGCGTCTTGAGAAGTATCATCTGATTCTTCTTCAGTTACCTGTTCCGCAATAATAGCTTCAGTTATGACATCAGAAGAATTTGCTCCATCATTATCCTTAACTGTCAAAGTTATGGTATAGGTACCGGCTTCCGCATATGTATGCAGTGGACTGATCTCATTACTGGTACTTCCATCACCAAAGTCCCAGCTATACTCAATGATCTCACCATCACTATCAGAGGAAGCAGAACCATCAAAGGCTATTTCCTCCCCTGCAGTTCCTTCATATGGGCCTCCGGGATTAGCAGTCGGGTTAATATTCGGCTCCTCTTCTACAGCCTCTTCCTTTATAATATTGACCTTGACCGGTCTATAGGTAAAGTTATCATAGGCATCATAGGCATAAACATATAGAATATTCTCACCCTTAGCCAGAGAGTCTATTCCTATTTTTAGGACATATCCGCTTTTCAGGATATCCTGCCTACCAAGGTCAGGTCTATCAAATATGGAGGCCTGTCCCAGAAAATTACTTTCAGTTCTTTCAAGACCATTATATATTTCAACTTTTGCCAGTCTTTTAGGTGGCATATTTCTTAGATCTGCGGCCCAGCCGCTTATTAAAAAATCATTTTTCAGAGTAGCATTTGAATTTGGCCCATCTACAATAACATCAAATCCTGCTGAATTAACTCCAGTTGTATCCGTATAATTACCGGTACTTTTATCTATTCCCTCTGCAAACTTTTTAATACCATTAAAAAGTCCTGTAGCACATTTATCCTGAAAATCTGCAGATTTTAGTAATTCTGCCTCAGTGGCATTGGAGACAAAAGCACATTCTACTAAAGCAGCCGGCATAGTAGTATATTTGATGACTCTAAAATTAGCAGTTTTTACTCCACGGTTAGCCCTGCCGATTTGATTGACCAGATTCGATTGAACGTATACGGCCAATTGATTTGAACCATTTACCCCATTTGCATTCCAGTAGGTTTCTGTTCCGTGAGCACTGGGGGAAATAGATGCATTATTATGGATTGAAATGAATATGTCCGCTCCACTATTATTAGCTATGTTTACAATTTCATCCAGGGTATTATAATTGTCCCCTGTCCGTCTCATGATCACTGTAAATCCATTAGCTTCAAGCTTGTTTTTCAATTTTAAAGCAATAGCAATATTGGCATCTTTCTCATTGAGTCCATTTCGTACTGCTCCGGGATCCCTGCCTCCGTGACCTGCATCAATAAATACCTTTATCCCATTACTGGCCGCACGAAGTTCAGCCTTTACCGGAAAAATTAGGATGGAAAAACTGAATATTAAAACCAAAAGAAATATAAATGTTAATTTTATTGTATTCTTTAACTTCATATTAATAATTACCTTAATATTAGATCACTTTTCCTAAATAGTGGTTCGGAAATATCGAGAGCTCCCAAGGTATCGATTTTCTCTCCTTCAATATAAAAAGCAACAGCATTGATATCCGGGAATTCTGTAAGAGTGTTTACAATAGAATATATCAGTAAGATATCCGCAGTATCACCAATAAACCTATCGTCTATAAAATTCTTGGAGAGGTCTATTTTTGCTACCCCCTCCTCTATAATTACAGAATAAACCAGGGTTGTCTCTGGAACCAGGGGAATTAATTTACTATCTATTGGTAACTTCAAAAGTTCGATCAAAGCATCTGTATGCCTCTGCTCATAGGACAATACTCTGGATTCCCCTACAAGAAACTCTCCCATCTCATCCGCATAATAGATCCTTATAGTAATAGACTCATTATTATCTGCTTCATCCTCTTTTTCCTCTTCACTGCCTGGTAAGCTTTCTTCCCCGTTTTCCTCAGGCACATACTCTTCAGTTACAGCTTCTTCCTGTGATTCCCCTCCTGAATTTGTGTCTTCCTGGATTTCTGTACTTTCTTCATCCGATTTATCTTTTGTTTCTACTACATCAGCTGTGTCTACTATAGGGTCATCCTCGCCGGAAATGATCTCACACCCAATATTTGAAAAAAACAACAATGAAATAAGGCAGGAAAGGACTAATATAAGGAAAAATTTAAAAGAAAAAATAGATTCTGTATTTCTCTTATTATTCATTACTATTTATTTTCTACTTTGTTTTCTTCTTATTTACTACAAATTACGGCTACTACTACATGCATCTATGAACTAATATGATCACACAATTATTTATTTAAGTCAATATTTACTCTTTCATACAATATTAAATATTTTATCAATGTTTTTAATATAACATTAATCAATATTTGTTGCAAAAATATTTTTTAATTTATAAGTATTCCAGAAATCTTAAATATTCTTATAATTTACTAAATTTAATTATTTATTTTTCTTCTTCTTTTAAAATATAAAAACATTATACCCATAATTATAATAAGCAGACTCGTTGCGCTTACTATTGAATATATTATAAAATTATTCGGAAGATACTTAAATATTATCTCATGCTCACCTTCTGGCACATAAATACCCTGCATGATTCCATTCGTGACATATATAGTAGTCTCGGCACCATCAATAAACGTTTTCCATCCCGGAAAATAAGTACCGGAAAATACCAAAAAGCCGTCATCTTTATTAAAGGTAGTGATATTGATCTCATTATTTTTATACTTATTTATTTTTATTTCCGGATCTTGTACTTCGAATCTTCTTTCAGGAAAATCTAGATTTTCAACAATAACAGTCTTACTGATATCAAATCTATCTTTTTCATAAATAATATCTCTTTCCCATAATATATCTCTTATTTCGCTTATTTCGTTTATTCCCTTGATATCTTTGACAAATCTAAATCTTGGTAAAACCTTCTTATTCTCCAATACAATTACTTCATTCTTATCATATATCAATTCATAATTGTCATAAGTTATTGCTTCACTTACTATAAGATTATCTATTTCTACCTCCCCTCCGGAATTAGTGAATACTCTGAAGAAAATATCTGTATCATTGGGTACATCACCAGAGTTTACAATTCTTTTTATTAATATAAAATCATTTTTTATATCATCCTGGCTAAGGCTAAATTCTTGTTCTGCATGATCATAATTATTTCCAAATAAGTCAAAATATATTAAATTGTCCAACTCTTCATTTTTTCTTATTTTAAAACTTACAAAATAATCAGTATTACTGTTTATTGTTATCGGGATCTTAAACATCTTTGGTTCACTTTTTCCCCCATAAATCATATACGAATTATCTGAAATTTGTTTAGTATTTATATATTCAGAATCAGTTGATTGGCCCATGATAAAAACTGATTTATCAATATCCCCGTATATTTTTTGTAAATCAATGAGGTATTTATCTGTATCTACTGGTTTTTTCATAATTATGTATTTTGTATTAAGCATTGAGATTACATCATTGTTATCCAGTAATTCTTTCCAATTAGTGGTCCTTTTAACACTTTGATATATACCAGTGAAATAATTATAATTCTTTAAAAATACTGGTTCATAACCAGCAATGGATTCAAGATTATAATGAACATTTTTATTTCCATATAAGCTAATTCCGGATAAATTGGATACAAGAGGAAGAATCCTAAATAATTCCTTATCATTATTTAAAAAATCTAAATTTTCTGTATTTTCAATCCTGTTTGACAGGTATTCAATATCACTATTTATTCTATTAAAAAATGTAAAATAAAAAAGATCAAAAAACATAATCAGTATTAATAGAAAATAAAGTACCTTATTTTTTTTAAAGAGTAGCACCACAAAAATAGAGACAATAGCGGCCATCAATATTAAGGGAATAAAAATAAAATAATTGGTGATACTTAGACTTATCATAAAGAATTTTAGATTTTCACCTGACAATTTAAGAAAAGATATGATCCTATTACTATTATCAATATTTAGAAAAATCTTTAAGATAAAATAGCCAGAAAATATAATACTAAATAATGATAGTATTATTATTATTATTTTCTTTGTATTCTTTCTTTCAAGCTTTATGAAATAATCAAAACCGAACCCTACAAGTATCGAAAAAGCAAAACCGAACTCATACCAGTTCCGTGCTGGCACCCTGAATTTATTATAAAGAGGTATATAGTACATGATCTTGTAAAAAGGGGTATGCACGCCTAGCACTAATAGAAAAGACAAGGCTAAAATAAAAAACCATAAATATTTATGTTTATTTTTTACAAAGAAGCTAAATACTAAAAATGATATCCCAACCAGGCTAAAGTATATAATCATTTCTGTACTGTTCCAGGGACCAAAATATGGAGGAATATCCTGGGAACTATAAAATGAATTCCCATAAATATAGGGGAAAAATAATACCGGGATCAATCGCGGATCAAAAGAAAATGAACTAAAATAGTAATAATCAAGACCTGATCTTGCAGAGATAGAAGATAACTCATAATTAGGAAATAATTGTATAGCCATAATAAGAAATCCAAAAATGAATATAAGGCCGGATAATAGAAAATACAGATTAACTTTCTTATATGTGAAAGTATAATAAATAATAAATAATAATATTATTATAGAACTGTAAAGAAACATCTGTGGGTGGGAAGCAAAAAAGGATATCGCATATACAATTGAAGCAGCTAATACATATTCTAACTTTCTGGATTTTCTGAATTTTTCTAGAAGAAAAAGTATGAGAGGTAGCCATATAATTGTATGTATCATTCCAGGATGGCTCCTGTGAGTTATCATCACTCCACTAAACATAAATACCAGACCTGCTGAAAATCTGGCGATCTTATCAAGCTTATATCCCCCCAGGAACAAATATACAAAAATACCTGCTAAAGAATAATGGAGTAATAAAGATAGATTAAATGAAACAACAAATGGAAATATCAAACCAAAAAGCAAAGTAATGGGGTACAGAACTCCTGCCTGGGGATTTGCTAAAAGTGGCACTCCACTATAGATATATTTATTCCAAAAAGGAAATCCACCGTCCTTGAGGATCGAGGAGGTAAGATACTGAAACGGCATATTATATCCAGTTGTATCTCCAGATCCCTGGATAATTGAATTTAGGTGAAAAGCTTCCTTAAAGAAAATAAATGGTAGGAATAAAAATAATAGAATAATTAATATATCTACTTTATTTTTTTTTATAAAACCAATCATTTATTTTTATGTAATTTTTTAATCTTTAGAAGACTTAAAAACAATTTTATAGGAGCTGGAATAGATTCTGTACAAGTCTTATATAACCACTTGAGGTTCTCTGCATACAGGCTTTAAAAAATCTTATGAATATACCTTTCAGCACCACCAAATTCTGGATTTCTTATATCTCTCCAACTGGACACTAATATTCTCATATATATTTTTAGATATAGTGAGTATAAAATTTAATCATAATATCTTTTTATGTGTAGTCTATAGAATATAGCAATCGTGTCCAGAAAAATAAAATAAATATCTCGTAAGCCTATCCTTCCAAATTTTCTGGTTGGCTTCAAATAGATAGGAGCCTCCACGATTATATATTTCAGCTTATTTAAAACTACCAGAAGCTCCAGGTCAAAAGCATATTTCTTGACTATGGTTTTTTCAAGACTTTTCTCAAGTGCTTCATATTTAAAAAGTTTCAAACCAGTCTGGGTATCTTTTACTGGAAGGTTAAATAGTATCCTTATTAGGATATAATATCCAAAACTTAAGATCCTCCGGGTCAAGGGATACTCCACTACTGATTCTTTATGCATTTTGGAACCGATTACCAGGTCCGCTTCATTGCTCTTAATCAACCTTAGAAAATCCTCTACCTGCTCTGGATGCAGGTCTAGATCGGCATCAAGGAACAGCACATAATCTCCTGATACATATCTAAAACCATACTTAATAGCAAACCCTTTGCCTTCATTAGTAGGATAATTTATTAATCGAACTTTATTTTTGAAATCATTAATGCTATTTCTTACTTTTAAAGATGTTTCCTCCCCACTACCATCATCAACTACTACTATTTCGTAGTCGGCACTAATTTTTTTAAAAACTTTTCTAGTCTCATTAATAGTACTGATTATAGTTTTTTCCTCATTAAATGCAGGTATTATGACTGATACTTTATCGTTCATCTATCTTTGTCCTTATTTGTATTCTGCTTAAGAGCCAAAATTTTTCATTAAAAGACTCTTGTCATTATCAAAACTATTATACTCAGTACCAATTAATATAATTCTTTTATTTTCAATATGCACCAATACCCTTAAACATCTTCATAACAGTTAATACTACTATCTTAAGTTCCAGCCATATGGACCAGTTCTGAATATAATAGAGGTCAAGTTTCATCCTCTCATCATAATCAATATCACTCCTACCGCTTACCTGCCAGAGTCCAGTGATACCCTGGTTCACTTGCATTCTTTTTCTCTCCCATTCCTTTAGCATATCTGCTTCTTCTATAGCCAGAGCGCGTGGCCCTATCACAGACATCTCACCTTTAACTATGTTTATTGCCTGAGGCAGTTCATCTATGGAAGTCTTTCTGAGTAATTTTCCTATTTTTGTGATTCTGGGATCTTCCTTTAGCTTAAATCCTGAATCCCTGTCATACAGCTTCCTGGTATATTTTTCTTCCATGTCAGCTTCAGTCCTCATAGTCCTGAATTTATAGATCCTTATTTTCCTGAAGTTCTTTCCGTATCTCAGCTGTGAGTACAGCACCGGTCCTTTTGAATCAATTTTTATAGCCAGCCCTACAACCAAATAAACCACCAGAAAAACCAAAAATAGAAATAATCCCAAAACAAGATCAATTATAAACTTCAGTATCCTGTCAAAAAATTTAAAGGATACTTTCTGGATCTGGATCAGCGGTATACCCATATACTCAAACATCTTCATCCTGGAAACTGAGAACTCAAACAGTGAGGGGGACATCTGGACCTCTATATTATATTTGCCGATCTTATCCATGAGATTTAAGATATCAAAATATTTCAAGTTCGGAGTAGAGATAATAATCCTCTGAACTTTATAATCCCCTACTATTTTTTCAATATCATCTAAATTGCCGAGTATCTGGAATTCTCCAAGCTTATTACCTTCTACAACTTCAGCATTGTCCTCAGTAATCATACCGACCACTTCATTTCTTTCAATCTTGCTCTTACTGAAAGTATGCGCAATCCTCTTGCCCTCTTCATTTACGCCAATAATCAATGTTTTTGTTCCAGCACCGATTCTCGAAATAATGGTGAAATACATCCTTTTTACCAGGGCCCGGCTTATTATTATGAGAAGTATGGAAATGACCGTAGCATATATCAGCCATAAACGTGAAAGCTGATAGCCTTCCCTATCGAAATAATAATTTAATATAATTATTATGAATATGCTGATTATAATACTCGAAGCAGCGGTTCCATTTTCCCCCATTCCACTATAAAGATTTTTAAAATTATACAATCTCCTGATACTGAATATTATTAATATAAGTACTATTCCTGTTGCAGCATATATATAATAAAACCGTAGATTCTCACCAATAGTTTCCAGTTCAAGATTAAATTTTAAAAGGAAAGCCAGGAAAAAAGACAAACATAATACAATAATATCACTGATTATAAGGGAAAAACCAAAAAATATTCCTTTTTTCGATATAATCCTTTGTTGGTTTTTATTTTTCATTTTACTAATTCCTTATTTCTAGAAATAATTATTGGAATACCTTATTGTGCTCCTGATACTTCTTCTCTGCAAAGTCCCTGAATCCCTTTTCAAATTCATCCTTACTGAACTTCCTGGAATTTTGCAGTATTTTTTCCTGATTAAAACCAATATTTGAAGATTCAAAACTTCTTACAGCCTCTATAAGGCTATTAGAGTCCTGATTATTAAACAGTATTCCTGTTTCTCCATCAACTACTGTTTCACAAAGACCTCCCCTGCCATACCCTATTACTGGGGTACCACTGGCCTGGGCCTCAACCGGAGTTATGCCAAAATCTTCTTCTCCGGGAAATATAAAAGCTCTGGCTTTGGAATAGTATTCTGAAAGTTCAGAATCATCCACCCAACCCATAAACTTAATATTTGATTTAGCCCTCTTTTTCAGTTTTTTCTGTTCAGGACCCTCGCCAATGATTATAAGTTCCAGTCCCAGCTCATTAAAGGCTTGCACAGCCAGGTCAATCCTTTTATACGATACTAGTTGGCTTACAATTAGGTAATAATCTTTTTTATCCCTGACCGGTTTGAACTTTTCAATATCTACCGGAGGATAGATAACTTCGGCATCCCTTCTATAGTATTTCTTGATCCTCTTCCTCACATTATGGGAATTGCTTACAAAATAATCTACTCTTGAAGCTGATGCCAGGTCCCATATCCTGAGGTAATTAAAATACCACTTAATGAAATTCTTTTTTAGTGATCCCATTTTTTCATTTTTCATATAGTCAAAATACATATTCCAGAGATACCTCATTGGACTGTGGCAGTAACATATATGGCATGTCTCGGGTTTGGTTAAAACTCCCTTGGCAATTCCTGACTCAGAGCTGATTACCAGGTCATAATCTGAAAGATCAAATTGTTCTACGGCAACCGGCATAAATGGAAGATAGTTCTGGTATTTCCTTTTAGCAAAAGGGAGTTTCTGGATAAAAGATGTAGTTATCTTATGGTTATTGATAATATCAGATATTTTTTCCTTATCATAAACAAGAGTATATATATCAATATCCGGAAAAATATTGCATATGGACTGAACTACTTTTTCTCCTCCCCTCATTCCAGTGAGCCAGTAATGGACCAGTGCGATTTTCTTATTCCTTAACATAAAATTATTTAATTAAAAATATTAAAAATAATTATTTCATATAACTTTTTTTATGATAGTTTAAAAGATGAAAAAAATAAAATCTTTTTAATTTTTATTATTGCTTTCTTTTTTTATTGAATAAAAATATTATAATTATTATTATTTTAAAAGCCTGTATTTATTTGTAATCCTAAGAACTTCATCAACGAATATGTTATAATTTTCTAAATAACAAATATTAAAATATTTAGTTTTATATATCAAAAGTGAAGAATATTAATCAAAAAACAATCATTCAGGAAATAAAATTCGATTGGAGCTATATAGTCGGCTTGCTTCTGTTCGGCTTTATCATCCATATAATATTATGGATAACATGGCCATTGCATGCAGGAGGAGATGCGAGCAGCTATATTTATTATTTCCTGGATTCTTTCAATACTGTTCCTGTCTATCATTTTTTAATGTGTTTCAGGCTTCCAGTTGCTTCTTTCTTTTTTGGAGCCTTATTATCATGGAGTGGTACAATCCTGGCATCAATCGCCCTTGAAATACTGGCCCTCTCATCAATACTAATGGTCTATTTGACTATTAGAAAATGGGGTAAATGGACAGCCATAAGTGTAACTATTATTTATATTTTAATGATCCCGTACCAGATACAATTTCATCAGGTTACTTCAGATGGAATCTTTGCATGGTTTATCATTTTATTTTGCTTCCTGCTGCGTTATGCAATATACAGTGAGTCGTTAAGACTCTGGTTACTTCTGGGAATAACCACCGCCCTTGCAACCCTGACAAGACCAAACGGCCTGGCCCTAATACTGGTAATTCTTGTGATCCCTTTCCTTAAATTGGAATGGAAAAAGGTATTATCTTACATATTAGTCTTGTCCTTAAGTTTCGGGATTATAATTGGCGGGTATATTACTTATAAAGGTATAAGATATCAGGATTACTCTATAACCAGAGGATCCAATAGCATAATATTCAACCGTGTTTACAAATACCAGGATTCAGCGATTAAGTCCGGGAATGGGCCCTACACAGAAAAATTTATTGATCTGGTTGAAAAGCATATTTTAACTACTGCTACCTATAAAAATTATGATATAACTATTAATGATTTTTTAACTTATAGACCTAACAGCCGGTTCTGGGCCGATAGTGTCGTCATGGTAGACCTCATAGAAGGTTGGGACAGTAATTATAGATTATTGGCTCAAGTTTCATTTGAAGCAATAAAAGCCAATCCATACGATTTTTTAAAGACTTTTGCAAAAGGTATTGTTTCTATCTCAGTTTTCAAACCAAATATTCCAGGCATTCCTGTGAAAGCTGATCTTTTGGAACCCGGTGATGCAGAAGTTGTAAAACTAAATGAAAAAGGCTTTCCGGTCCCTACTGAAGGGCAATTGATCCCTGAATCAAATTATGGATGGCTCACCACTAATCCCAGAGGAGTGTTCCCGACAGAAGAAGCACTAAACAGTCTCAATGATGAGGCTGATATTTTAATCAAAGAATATCAGAGATATTCCGGAAATGAAAAAATAAGAAGGATCATTATTTTTTTATGGGATTCATTTTATATTCCAATTATATTTTTATGGATTTTCAGCATATTGGGCATTATTTTTTCCAGGCGTAAAGACAGGCTTTACCTGCTAACCTTATTTTTATTATACATTATTATTTTGATCGGAACTAAATTTGGTACAGATCCGCATATAAGATACCGCCTGCCCCTGGATCCGATGATTTTAATTTCTGGCTTTATTGGACTTACGCTTTTTATAAAAAGAATAGCGAATAAAATAATACATTAAGAATATTATTACCGCTCCACTACCTAAAAAATATAAATATATAGAAATCAAGAAAGCCAGTGGCTTGAAGATAAATTCCACTTCATGAATTCCTTTTTCAATAAAGACAGCTTTTTGATTATAGTTTGCCTGCATGATATTCTGTTTATTTCCATCTATAATTGCTTTCCAACCGGAATCATATCCGTCTCTAAATAATAATACCCCATCCCTGGGAGCATCTATCTTTAATATGATATTATTGGGATCATAACTTATAATATCAATTTGGTAATTGTGGGCATTAACACTGCTGCTGATACTGTTCTTCTGAATATAATTATCTCCAGATAATATGACTCCATCTTTTAAATAGCGTAACAGTATATTGCTATTTTCCGGATTAATAATTTTTCCAGAATCTAAAATAATATACTCAGTGTAGAATTCAAATATTGGAAGTTCGACACCTAAAAGCTCCTTTTTTAACTCCTGTGAGATCTCACTCATCAATATATCTTTATACAATAAAGGCATGGTTAAAGCCGCTGGAGGAGGATTTAGATTTAAATTATAATCATATTCTAAGAAATAATCTAAGGCAGTAGGAATTTTTTTAATCAATCCTTGAAAATTAAGTCTTGCCTTAATATCTGAAGAACTGTAAATAGTCTTTTCCCTTGTGCTACTAAAAGAATATGGGAGAACTGTTTTTACTCTTTCATTTATAAAAGTAAATTCTGATGATTCTACATTTATTCCAAGTATGAAAAACTTCTCTATTATGTCAATCAACCTAGCGTCTCTAGAGATGGGCCTATCCTCTTTTAGTTTGTAATAATCTCCATAGTCTTCATAATATTTTAGAAAAATATACTTTTCATTTTTTGACAAATTTGGGAACATTATTTCTTCCACATCATATGAATCAATATTATTAATATTATCTTCTACTATTCTATCCCTTCTAAGCAAACTAACACCTCCTCTTTGATCACCGTATATCTTATATGCATATAAATTAAGTTCAAGCAAAGTAATGACAAAGATCAATATTATAGCAATTTTCTTCCATATATCTTTCTTGATTTTAGAGATTATAAATATTAAACCCAGACTTACAAAATAAAAGTAAAAAAATAGAAAAAATGTAGCAAATATTTGTGGAGTTCCAATTACCCTAATAGACGGTAGTATATAGAATAAACCTACATAGATATAATTATAAGGGATTGGTCCTAAAAAAAGACATCCTGATAAAAATAATAGTATTAAAAATATGATTTTAAAGCTATTTTTTCCTTTAAATATTCCAATCAATCCTAAAAGAAAAGGTATTAATGCTATATACATATTCACTTCTGAGAGGTTTATTCCACCTAATGATGGAACAGTTAAATTAAATAAATTAAAAATTTTCCCTGTATATAATTTTGCTGCTAAAGGCAGGAATCCCAATGAAAGAAAATCTCCAAATTGACCGAAAGCAGTAAAGGAGTCCCTTGAAACATTGATATCTGAAATAAATATACCTGTATCCTCTAATCCATGATTAAAAATAAATCTTGCATATAGGAAAATAGAGGACTCGTAGAATAGCAATGACCACGCAGGAGCAGAAAGGATGCTGAATAACAATATACTGATAATAATTTTGAGCCTGTGATTCCATAGAACTTTTAAATTCTGCTTATTAAAAAGCAGATATAAAATAATAAAAAGTAGAACAAATGTTCCTGTGGCTGCAAAATGATAGGATTGAAAAGATATTCCTGAAAAATATCCCAGCATTATTGCATTGATCCAATTAGGATTTTTAAAAAACTTAATGAAAAATAATAAGATAAATGGTAGATAACTAAAAAATAGAAATGTGCCATTCTGATGATAGGAATTTATTGAAAAAGAGGAAAGAAGTATTATAAAGAAAGAAAAATACCAGTATTTTTTTATCTGTGGAACAATTGTATTAAACAGTAATTGGACCCCTGCCGCAATTATTATAAGCCTGAGTAGAGTTATGATCTCATATAAATAAAAAATATCTTTTATGAAAAAAAGTTTGCCTGCAATGATGCCAATAATATTAACGGGATCGAGGAGCATCAGAACCCCAATATAAGTAAGGAACATCTCACCTGAATGAATATAAGGATTCCATAATGGAATAAATCCATTATTTATTGAATCAGCAAAATAATGAAAGATCCCATACCAATAATAAGAATCGTGGGAGAAAATATATTCTTTTACAAGTAATGGCCAATTACCAAAAACCCAAGCAATACAACCAATAAAAACCGGTGTTAATAGAAAAACTCTATTAGATAGATTTAATTTTTTTTTCACTTTATTAGATTATAATTATACTCTAATATAGCTTGCTTTATTATCAGTAATCCATTCTTCGATCATTTTTTCAAACTTTAAATTAGGTTCTGCATAAGGGTCATAAACCTTCATATCTATTAATTTCATAATTTTTTTATCATCCTGACCACTGCAATGTGATTTACCAAGAAATTCAAAATAATCATTAACACCAGTAGCGATAAATTTCACATTTAATTTTTGTAAAACTACATCATTTCTAATTTGCTCCAAAGCTCTAAATACCAGAAAATTTACAATTGAATAGACTATGGGCACCAGACCGGTCATAGACATTCCAGACGCTATACCGACCGTCCCCTGTTCCATTATTCCTGTGTTAAAGATTCTATCAGGAAATTCCTCTTTAAATTTATCAGCAACACCAAATCCCATATCGCAAACAAGTAATACTATCCGTTCATCTTTTTTTGCATATGGAATTATACTATTTATTATATTTTTTCTGTAAGTATTTGAATCTATCATAATTATTTATCCTTTTAATAACTCTTCACCTGTTGGAACACGAAAATGAAATTTTGGTATATTTTCCATACATTTCAAACCATACCCCTTAGTAGTGTCTGCGACCAGTACTTTTGGTAAATCAAGATTATTTTTATCATCCTTCCATTCCTCTAAAATGTCAATGATGTCTATTATGCTATGCCCATCACAGGCAGCTACTTTAAAGCCAAAGGCTTCCATCTTCTTTTCAAGATCATCTATTCTTCCTTTTGGCGTTAATATATTTTCTAAAAAGTCCATAGCCTGCAATCCATTACTATCTATGATTATGATCAATTTTGATAATTTATGTTTTACCGAGAACTGTATCGCTTCCCAGTTAGAACCCTCCTGCATCTCACCATCTCCTATAACGCAATATGTCCTATAATCCTTGTTTTGAAGTTTAGCGCCAAATGCAATTCCAGCTGCTATCGGGAGCCCGTGTCCAAGAGCCCCACAACTTGCCTCTATACCGTTTTTAGTGTGACGTTCAATACAGCCTTCTAAAAAGCTACCTTTATAAAAATTTTCCCAATCTTTTCTTTTTATATAACCTATGTCGGATAAAATTGAATAGAGCCCATACACGCCATGCCCTTTTGAAAATACCAGTCTATCCCTTTTCTCCGTACCGGGATTATCATAAATATCCATTATCCGGTAGTAAAGAGCGGTTAAAATCTCCACGCAGGAAAGAGAGGGTGCTATGTGTCCTGCTCCATTTTTTACACAAATATCTAATAGGTCTTTTCTTATTATCTCTGCTTTTATGACTAATTGTTTATTTGATATTTTTTTTAATAATTTCATAGACCTATTATAATGTTTTTAAAAATTCTCTTACTTCATTAATTTTTACAGGAATGTTTCCCATTTTACTGACTGCAATTGCGCCTACTACTGAACCTATTACAGATGCCTCCATTATATTTGCACCCGCACAAATGCTCAATGCCATTCCAGATAGCAATGAATCACCAGCCCCGACTACATCAACTGGAAAAGTATTTAGTGAGGGAAAATGCTGGGTCTCTACAAACATATTTTTTGTATTTTTAAAAGTAATAAAGCCTTCAGAGCTCAATGTTAGAGCAATATTTTTCACATTTGTTCTTTTTATAAGCTCGTTCCCAATGATTTCAAGTCCACTATATTTATCTCCGAGAGCAATCCGTGCTTCCTGTTCTGATGGAGTTATTAGAAAATAATCATTAAACTTTAATATATCTCCTATTTGACTGCTGGTTTGAGAATCGCCAAATAATTTAATATTGTATTCTTTAGAAATCTCTGAAATATACTGTAATATTTTTGGTGTTATTACTCCATATCCAAAATCACTGACAATGATCCCATCTATTTTATCAGTTAATCCACAAATATGATTAATTACCTCCATCTCCCTTTTTTGATCCAGATAATAATCTTTTAATCTGGAAACTCTCAATATTTTTTGTGGACCTACCATATATCTGATCTTAAAAGTTGTCTGCCTGTCTTTATCCACAATTAGCTTAAAATCTATATCTTCCTTTTTTAATTCAGCTTTAACAAAGCTGGCCGGCTCATCCATTCCGACCAATGAAATATAAGAACATTTTGATTCAAGAGCTCTTACGTTTCTAGCAACAATTGCAGAACCTCCGACATACTCCTTATTCTCGATCTCATGCAATACCAGAACAGGTGCTTCTGAACTCATGCCAAGCGCATCACATGCTACATATTGATCAACAATTGTGTCACCTAGGACTAATACATGTTTGCTGTTAAAAGAATCCAGATAATCAAATAACTTATTTATATTTATTTTTTGTTTCTCTATAGCTTCATGAAGTAGTTCTTTTCTTTCTGCTTCAATATTCACAATATCTTTTTCAAGGTATTCTGAAGATGTGTAATGGATTTCTCCAGAACTAAAAATAACTTTGCCTCCAAATTTTTCTACAAGATCGATTTCGTCCTTAACTCTATCTATTTTTTTCGAAAATTCTTTACCCATTATATAAAAATCTGGTTTTACTATCTTGATTACTTGTTTAAAATCAATATCATTAAAAATAAATACTTTGTCCACAAATTCAATTGATGCTACACCTTTTGATCTTTCATCAATACTGTAAAATTTATTCCGTACAAAACTTTCCAATACTTTTGACCCCTGAATCGCCACAATCAGACAATCACCTTTACTTTTCGCAAATTCTAGAAATCTTAAATGTCCGGGGTGTATCACATTGAAGTGACCCTGACAGATAGATATTATTTTATTTTCATTTTTAATACTTTCAATATATTTTTTGAGTTCTTCTGTATTGCCTAGTATCTTATTATTGATTTCCATATTGATTCCTGTCTAGTGATAAAAAAGCCATATTATTTCCAAATAGTTAAATAAAGTTAATATGTTTTATTACATACCTACACACCAATGATACTGTAGCTTTTAAAAAATTCAATTATTTTCTCGGCAACATATTCAATATCATCATCATCTAAACCATTATGCATGGGCAATGAAAGAATCTCGTGGGATTGTTTTTCTACATTTGGGAAATCCCCGATCTTATAACCAAGATATTCGGCACATGGCTGCAGGTGAATCGGTATTGGATAATGAATACCTGTTTGTATCCCATTATCAGAAAGATATTCCTGTAGCCTATCCCTTTCAGGAGTCTGGATTACAAACAAGTGGTATACATCAAAACAACCCTTGTCATCTTCGGGGCAGTACACAATACCCTTAAGTTTTTCTCTATATAATTTTGCAAACCTTTGTCTTTTTTCAGTTATCCCTGAGATCTTATTTAAACGGAAATTTAAAATAGATGCCTGTAATTCGTCAAGCCTAGAATTATAACCCCAGAACAGGACTTCATCCCTTGATTTTAATCCATGATTCCGGAGCAAATAGAGTTTTTCTGCCAGCTCAGTACTATTAGTTGTAATAATCCCGGCATCTCCAGTAGCATTGAGGTTCTTCAAAGGATGAAGACTAAAACTTCCGCAAATCCCCATAGAACCGGATGCCTTTCCCTTATATCTGGCGTTGACTGACTGTGCAGCATCTTCGATAATGCAGAGATCGTATTCTTCTGCAATCTTAAATATCGGATCCATATCTGCACATCTGCCGGTAAGATGAACAGGTAATATAGCTTTTGTCTTTGAAGTAATAGCCCTTTCAATTTGCGAAGGATCAATGTTCTGGTCCTTTCTTACATCTACAAAAACAGGCCTGGCCCCTACAAGAGCAATAGAGGACGCTGATGATATCCATGAATTTGGAACTGTTATAACCTGGTCCCCCTCGCCAATGTCAAGAGCTTTCATGATCAATATCAGGGCATCTGTACCGTTTGCCACCCCTATAGCATATTTTGTGCCACACAGAGCCGAAAAATTATTTTCAAACTTTTCTACTTCACTGCCCAGGATATACTGCCCGGAAGATAGGACTCGATCCAATGAACTTAATATCTGGTCCTTTTCATTTGCATATTGTAGGGAAAAATCAACGTACTTTATTTCCATTTTAGTAAATCCTAATATTTTGAATAAAACTGTCTTATTTTTTTAATCGTAAAATCAACTTCCTCATCGGTCAGGTATGGATGCGCTGGAAGGGTGACAAGGCTCTCAGCCTGCGCTTCAGCAACAGGGAAATCTCCTTTCTTATATCCCAGGTCCCTGCTTGCTTCCTGTAGATGTAAAGGCAGGGGATAATGGATTTTAGCCTCTATTTCATTTGTATTAAGGTAATGCAATAGATTATCCCTATTTTTTACTAGGAGCATATATAAGTGAAACACATGTCTCTCATTGGAAGGCCTGTCAGGTATTGTTATAAATTCTGACAGCCCGGATAATTCATGATCGTATGTATGGGCGATTTTAATTCTTTTTTCAGTGATTTTTCCAAATTTCTTTATCATATGATTACCGACAACAGCCTGTATACTATCCAGCCTGCTATTATATGCATAAAATGCATAATGGTCCCTATCTACCGTACCATGATTTCTCATAAGGATAAACTTTTCCTTTAGATCTTCGGAATTAGTAACTATCATGCCGGCATCGCCCCAGACATTCAGATTCTTTAGCGGGTGAAAACTAAATGATGCTGATAAACCATAATTACCGCAGTTTATACCATTAATAGATGCACCGATCGCCTGGCATGCGTCTTCTATGACAAATAGGTCATGTCTTGCTGCAATATCCATTATTGCCGGCATATTTGCCGGCTGTCCGGAAAAATGCACAGGGATGATAATTTTTGTCTTTGGTGTGATCTCCTGCTCAATCTTTTTCTCATTGATAACATATTTCTCATCACAGTCCACAAAAACAATTTTCGCTCCTGCTGTTTCTATTGCACCTGCTGTTGCGACAAAAGTATTCACTGCTGTTATGACTTCGTCCCCGGCTCCAATGCCCAGGGCTTTTAGTGAAAGCAGGAGAGCGTCAGTCCCTGACCCAACACCTATTGAATATTTTGCATCAATGACTTTTGCAAACTCAGTTTCAAACAATTCCAAATCTCTGCCAAGGGTGAAATCTCCTGATCTTACTAATCTTTTAATATCTTCCATGATAGGTTCAGGATTTACAAACTGTCTGTCCAAATAACTAAACGGTACTTTCATGCTCAAAGTTCCTTTTCCTATTTTAAATTTATTAAACTCATCATTTTGACATTAAAATATTTTTGCTCTGTTAAAGAACCGGGCAGGAGTCCTTCATTGAATGCTTTTTGCAGGTCATCTACTGCTCTAGGGATCCCATATTTTGGTTCAAAGCCTATCTCTTTTTTAATTTTTTCAGATGAAATGTGATAAGACCTGTTATCGTCTGACGGGGTTTGTATCAATTTTACATCATTTCCAATAACGGACCTGACTATTTCAGCCAGCTCATTCACTGAATAGTTTATGTCGCCAGCATTAAATATCTTTCCGGCTACATTGCAATCAGGTTCTTCAAGAAGGAGGCAGTACAGGTCGGTTATGTCTTCGATATGTATGTTTGGTCTTAATTGTTTTCCTCCAAATACAGATATTTCTCTTTTATTATATGCCAGATTTGTAAGGATATTGACAACTAGATCAAGCCTCTGCCTGGGAGAATAACCGCAGATAGTAGCAGGCCTGATTATTGTTGTAATGAAATCAGGGGAATTATATTCTGAAAGTATAACTTCGCAGTCTGCTTTGAATTTAGAATAATCAGTTAAAGGCTCAAGAACAATATCCTCACTTACATTTTTCTCTCTTTTTATGCCGTACACGCTGGAAGTAGAAGCATAAATAAAACGCCTCACACCAGAAGAAATACTGATATCTACCAGGGGTCTGAATGCATCAAGATTAATGGACTTCCCCAGCTTTGGATTCAACTCAAAACTTGGATCATTAGAAATACAGGCTAAATGTATAACCACATCGTGTCCGGGTAAAATCTCCTTCAGCAATTCTTTATTCCTGATATCTCCCTTGATTTTTTGTAGATTATTATGAGTCGGCAATACATCTTCTCCGTAGATCATTAGATCTAAAACAGTGATCTTATAACCTTTTGATAATATCTTAGGGACAAGGACAGCACCTACATATCCCGCCCCTCCGGTTATTAAAATATTTTCATGCAATTTAGAGTCCTCCCATTTTTTCCTGTTGTCTTTGTAAGAATAGATCGATTAAAAGATGAAGATAATAGGCATGGCCTGTTTCTACAAATCCATAGTCATCTATCCCTAAAAAAAGATTGTACTTACCTTTTCGTCTTAAGGGATTCTCTTTGCTGAAGCCACTCAAAGTGATCACTTGATTTGTACTATAATAATTATTTACAAAATCTGCTGCATTTAAAATATTCTCAGAATTTCCAGAACTACTTATAGCAATTAAGGCATCGTCCTTATTCATATATCTCTTTAGGATCTCCAGATAAGCAGTCTCATGAGAAAAATCATTATTAAAACAGGTAAGAAGTGTTACCTCATTGCATGAATAGGAACGTATATCGCCATTTTTCGTAAAATCGGTTGCAAAATGTGATGCCATTGAACAGCTGGCACCATTACCAATAAAGAAAATACTTTTATTATTTCTTTTTAGATCATCGAATACATCCATAACTTCTCCAACCCAATTATCTGTATTTACCAATCTATCACCAATGGTAAATTTAGCAGTTTTAATGACCTCAATTATCTTGTCCTGATGTTTGCCGATCACTCTTTTTAATTCCATCATCACCAAATCCTTTAGTATTGACCAAATATCTTTTGATTATATCATTTTGAGCTTTTTCATATCTCTCAGGTGTATCAATAGAGCATCTATAGCTTGTTAATTCATAACCATACAAACAGCCCTCTGATACCAAAACCGGAAATATATCCCTGGGAAAATCGCAAAACTGCTTTGCTGGAATATACTTCAGTATTTTTTTATTGAAACTATAGATACCTGAATTTACCCAATTCTGCTTTCTATTACCGGTCCCCTGATCTGGTCTTTCAATAAATTTTGTGATCTTATTTTCATTGTTTATTTCAACTATACTATTAGATCTATCTCTTTTATGTATAATTATACTTGCTACTGCATCTCTTTTTGATTTATGGAATTTAATAAAATCCTTATAATTTTCATTACAGATAACATCGCCATAAAGTAGCAGAAAATCTTCTATATCTTTTAAATAGTTTTCTACATTCTTTACTGCTCCAGCTGTTCCCAGAAGGGTTTTTTCATAACTATATAATATTTTTACTCCCCATTTGTCTCCATTCCCAAAGTAAGACATTATCGCATCTGCAAGAAAGTGCAAATTAATAATAATATTATTTATACCATATTTTGATAGGTGCTCAATTGTATATTCCAGTAAAGGTTTTCCTGACAATCGAATCATTGGTTTAGGAATTTCTTTTGTAAATTTTTTTAATCTTGTGCCGTATCCGGCACATAGGATCATTGCTGTATTCATAAAATTATATTTTTTAATTCATAAATGTTTGTAATTGTAAAATCCGGTTCAATCTTTTCATCCAATACCAGGTCACTTTCTATTTCTTTTTCATTATGCTTTCCACTAAGTAATTGTATTGTCTTGCATCCAACTAAATGGCCGGCAATTATATCTGAAATCCTATCACCGATCATATAACTCTTATTTAAGTCAATGTCATATTCATTTGAAGCCCTGATCAACATGCCTGGTTTTGGTTTTCTGCATTCACATATCTTTCTATACTTTATTAAATCACCATTAGGGTGATGCGGGCAATAATAGATCCTGTCAATTGAAGCATTTTTATTTTGTTTTTTTAATTTCTTCTGAAACTGCTTGAATGTATTATTTAATTCTTTTTCAGTAATAAATCCCCTGGCTACTACTGGTTGGTTTGTAATAATAAATATCTTAAAGTTTTGATTCCTGAATTCAGCTATTATGTCCCCGCTCCACGGAAATAATTCTAACTTTTTTAGATTATCTTCTACTCCCTTATCAATATTCAAGACACCATCCTTATCAAAAAACACAGCTCTGTTCATTATTACTCCGATATATGGTAATTATTTCATATACTCAAACCATTTCTTTGTTGCCTTTTCAATCGATTTTTCATCCCATAGAGGTGCATTTTCCCAATAATAGATATTATCCAGGACTTTTTGAATGCCTTCATTAAAAGTAATTTCAGGTTCCCATTCTAATAATTTTTTAATTTTTGATATATCTGCATAAGTACAGTCAGGTTCACCAGGTCTTTTTGGAATATATGTTTTATCTCCTTTTAAGAGATCTGCAAGTAGATTTACACTATATGTTGAACCGCTACCGACATTCATGATCTCATTACTTATACCAGATAATCCGGCAGCCCAGAAAGCTCTGGCTACATCTGAAACATAAATAAAATCTCTGGTTTGAGTGCCGTCACCAACTATAGTAAAGGATTTATTTTTAAGTTTCTGTTTTAGAAAAACCCCAAATACTGCTCCATAGGTTCCTGAAGTCCTGGATCTTTCTCCGTAAACATTAAATAATCTTAGAGATATAACCGGCAGATCATATACTTTCCCCCAATGCATAACATATTGCTCGCCAATAAATTTTGTCAAAGCATAAGGATATTGAGGTCTTGTATCGGCAGATTCAGGAGTCGGATAATTATCCGGAATACCATAACATGATGATGATGCGGAATATATAAAGCGCTTTACTCCATACTTTTGAGATGCTATTAGAACATTTACAGTGCCATCTACATTTGCCTGATGATAATCATAGGGCCTCTCTATGGATGGGACAATATCTGCAAGTGCAGCCAGGTGAAAAACAATATCTATATTTTTAAAATATTTTTCTATATCTTTATATCTGGATATATCCGCACGAATTATTTTTAAGTTTTTATTACCTTTATGGTGTTCTAAATTCCTGGGATCACCTGTAGAGAAATTATCCAATACTATTACTTTTAGACCATTATTTAAAACCAGATCTGTTAAATGGGAACCTATAAATCCACATCCTCCTGTAATAATCATGTTTTTTAGCTTATGTCTTTTCAATGTTTTACCTTTTAATTTTTCATAATAAAAAATATTATTCTATTTTTTTTTATTGATAAATCCTAACAATATTCTAAAAAAAAATACAATACAAGATACCGTATAAAGTAGTTTTCCCTTTAATCTATATGAATTATTATCCAAAGATTCAATCTGTGACATTTTTTCCAACCGTTTTAATCTTGTTGATATAGATTTACTATAATCATAATATTTTTGTATACCCTGAGCATTCTTGATCTTTCCTTTTTTAATACTTACAAGAATTTTTATCCTTCTCGATGTTTCACTCATATTAAAAAAATGAAAATAGATATAAGCAAAAGAGTTAAATGTCAGCAGTACATATAAATAATCAAAGATATTTTTGTACCCACTTCCCAATATCAGCAAGGATAAAAATAAAACAGGAAGATTTAAAGAAATGATACAATACATCAATATTTTTTGCCTGGAGATTTCATTTCCTTGAAGAAGCGATATTCTGATCACAAGCGAGTGCAGAAGCAACAAGAAAAATGGGGATAATAATAGAAATATAATTAAGAATAATAATCTTATATGCATGCTATTTATCCTTTCCCTTCTTTCAATCCAATGAATTTTCGGTAAAAAATAAATATCTCTGAAAGGATTAATCCCTTTTTAGTTATAGTGATGTTACCATCACTCTTTCTACGTTTAATCAATCCTTCAGCTTCTAAATCTAACATTCTTTCATTTATAAAATTATCTTTTTGGATTCTTTTTAGAATTTCTTTTTTATCCATTGGTTTTTTATTTTTACCAATAAGATTGACGATAAATAATGATGGTGATTCAGCTTGTATTGCTGGATAAGTCTGTATGTATACACCAGCTAGTGCAATATAAAACAAAAGCATTAAAAAAAGATCCTCAATGGATATTAAATTTATTCTAACTTTAGGGTATAGAAAAAAGAAAGCTAATATTGCAAAAATAGGAATAATAATAAATATTAAAAATATGATTATTATCTGTTTTTGGGGTCTTCTTATTCTCCATATTAATATATGTAGAATCAATATAATTATAAATAAAGCAATTGGATATAAAATAATACTCAGTTTTATCATAGATTTATATGTTTATTATATTATAATTTTTTAAAATATTTATATAAAATTGATATGCATTGGAAGATCCCCAGGTCTTTCGGAAAGCGAAGCTTTGTTATTTTTCAAATCCCATAAAAATTCATTTACTTTGTGCTGGAGGCAGAGGGTTCCACAGTCCTGTCTGGCATCAAACTTATTAGAAACAATATAATTCATAACCTCCCAATACCTGTCACTTCTCCATATTTCTTTAAATGATTTTTCAGCAATATTTCCAATATGAAATTTTTTCTTATATTTATCATTAAATAAAAATCCACAGGGAGCAACAAGACCAGAGCCTGACATTTGAAGCATAAAAGGTGCACCATAACATTTTGAGTATTTTCTTTTGCCGCCACTGAGAATTTTTGACCATTTTGCTTCTACCTGATATATATCTGTTGATTTATTCTCAGCTTCTTTTAGGATATCAACTAGGTCATTATATTTTCCATACTCAACCCCAAGTGAACCGTCTTCATCGTCAGAACAATGTTTGATTACTAGATAATCCACTCCAAGTTCCTTTCCCAGGTCTGCAAGCGGTATAACATCATCTTTAAATTGAGGCAACAAAACCATTTGAAGTCCAATAGTTACTCTAAGTTTTTTTACCTTTTTAATAGCAACAGATTTTCTTATTGTTTCAACTACTTTATAAAAAGCCTTCTTGGGTACTCCATGAATTTTTGCATATTCCCCCACAGTTCCAGCTGAAACATTGTATCTAATATATGTAAGAGCAGGTAATATTTTCTCAAGTTTATCATCTTTTAACGGATAACCATTTGTTCCTATTGCCATGTCCAGACCATTAGCTTTTCCATGAAGGATTGCATCATACACCCATGGAGAATGGGCACTCTCACCGTCACTAACAAAACTAATAGCCTTTACTCCAATTTCTGCAGCATCATCTAAAAATCTGAATATAATATCCCTTGAAAGATTATATCCTTCATTTTTCTGTAATTTACCATAACAGTAAATACAATTATAAGAGCAAGATCTGGTTAGGGCACAATCAATTGTGATCGGGGCTATTTTCTCTCCCCTGAGCCAGGCTTCTACCCTTTCTCTATGCCATAAAAGTTTATGGCTATCAAGAATAATATTGTTGTTTCCTTTTGATTCATTTAACATTTTTTTACCTTAAATCTTCTGAATACTATATATTTTTGAGATATAAAACTTAATGGAAACAATATAAGTATAGAAACCATTTTACTGACCCATGGTGAAATAAACAAATTATCAATAAACAATATGAGAATGGCTGTATCAAGAATATAATAAAACAATGCATTAATAATAAATAAAATCGGCTGCCATATAGAATTATATTTTACTTTATAAGTAAAATATTTCTGAAGAATAAATGAAACAATGACTACAAATACATAAGTAATTATATTCGATACTTTTATTTCAAAACCAATAATCATTAATAAATTAAAGCCTAAATAATTAAATGCTGCACTAATAAAACCAACAAAAGAATGTCTTACCATCTGTAAAAAAGTTTCTTTATTCAGATCCCTTTTAAATAATCTATTAAACATATATTTATTTAATATTTCATAAAAATAAAGTGTATATTTTTTAATCTTTTTCATTCTGAAACACCATATTTCTTTGTTGTTTTATATGAAATAGAATGAGGATTTAACTTTCGGTAATCTTTTACCGACTCTATTCTTTTTAAATGGATCGCATAAAATAGTTTTAAATAGTTTCCCGTAAGCCTTACCAGTGAAAATAGTGTAGTGGCCTTTGACTTTCCACTATTCCTTGATGATAAAAGGTTGGGTACTTCAGAAAACAGGTAACCTTTCCTTATTAGTTTTATCAATAGCTCTGTTTGATAAAAAAATCCAAAACTATGTAATTTTATATCATCCAGAATGCATCGTCTATAAAAGACAGTTCCATTTGTATAATTTAAATTCGTACCGAATGATATATTTATTATAAAACGGTAAATAGAGGAAATAATCCTTCTTCCTTTATGCCTGACTTCAATATTATGGATAAAAGGTATTATAATATCTACTTCTTCCAAAAGATTAAAAAAAGCCAGTGTAGCTTCCGGAATATTCTCATTATCTCCTGGGATCATAACCACAATATCTTTTATTGATCTTTTTGCCCCATCAAAAAAGGAGTAGCCGATCCCTTCCGGCTTTTTATGATTTATTAACTTTATCCGCTTATCTCTCTGAATAATTTTATTAACTATTTCTAATGTTTTGTCAGTGCTACCATCATTTACTATTATTATTTCGCCATCTATATTACATTTATCTATTGCCTTAAGAGTTGACTCAATAGAATCTTTAATATTGTCTTCTTCGTTCAAAGCAGGCATTATGACCGATAAGCTATATTTGTTCATAACAACTATTAAAATCTATATTATAAGTTTGGAAATAGTCGACTGTAAATACTATTATTTTATAGTACACTTAAGCTATTATTTGATATTTACATACTTGAACCCTACAATTTAATATATTATACAAAAATAACCGATTATTTAAAGCATTTGATAAACAATTTTGTATATTATTTATTGGTGCTTATTTGGTAATTGACCACTGCCCAGATCTCGCCAAACTGTATAGAATAATTATTAATTTTAAGGCCTGCTTTTTCTAATTCTGCAGTCAAATCTTCAATCGTATATTCAATATAATGTGTTTTATCTAACCGGTACTCTATTTTGAATTCTTTTTTGTAAAGAACCAGCCAATCCCTGTTCAGCATTGGTACTCTTATTAAAAATTTATTACCTAATTGTTTAATTTTTTTTAAAAAACTGATCCTATCATTTATATGCTCTAAGACATTTGAAAGTATTATTACATTAAATTTTTTATCAAACATATAATTCGTTGCATCGCCTTGAATATATTCGATATTACCTCCAAAAAATCTCTTTCTTGCTAATACAATGTTTTCTATATCTATATCTATTCCAGTAACAGAAAGTACCTTCTCGGAGATCTTGTGGGTATTATATCCATTTCCACAACCTATATCCAAAACAAGATCACTACAAGAAACATTATTTAAAAAAAACTGATGATATTTTGTTAACCTGTGTTTTGGATGAAGTCCGTTTTCAAACTTTACTGAAAACTTCGATATTTTGGAATAAATATAATTATCTAAAATAAGCAAGCTTCTAATAATATTATTGATTATAAATAACTTACAATTCATAGAATAAGAATCCTTTATATTTTCCTTTTTGAATATAAAATAACAATGTCTACTATCGTCTGGATAAACCCTACATCTGGTATAAATCCAGTATGTTTACAAACTGCATACAATTCCTTTATCAAATTATTTCCCCTCAGTTTTAAATCTTCTATTACTTCTAATAAACCAGACAAATAAAATTATTGTAGATATAAATTCAGTTAAAAACAATGCAATAATTATTCCATATATTTCAAAAAACGGAATTAAAATAATCAAGAAAGCTAATTTTATTGAATCTGTTGCAGTATTTAGTTTAAAGAAACTAGTTCCACTGCCCTGATAGGTACACATATATTTGATAGTCAGATTAAAAGGTATAAACAAAAGGTATAATAATATCAATCTGCTAAACTTAAGTATGCTTTCATCATTTACATCAAAAAAGATCTTTAATAAATATGGAGCTATAAACCATAGCAATAAAACTATTAATGCTCCTACCAGAAAAATTAAAAAAAGGTATTTTTTTATTATTCTCCTGTTATCTTTTTCGGGTAATCTGGCTAATTCAATTGTAGGTATGCTTACAATTGTCTTTATAAAGTTTTTTGCCAGTTTTGGAATAATGGCTATCACACTATATATACCTACTGCTGTTGCATCTGACACAGCATACAGGATCACCCTCTCAATATTACTTGCTATTACTGAGACAGCACTCGCACCTGTAAGCCTTATTCCATGCCTTATATATTCTTTTTCAGCTTTAAGGTCCACTTTTTCCCAGTCTGTTTTCCTCTTTATATTAATAAAAAATATAAGACTGTAGATACTATCAATAAGCAAGTAAGTGATTACTGCATATGAATAATTCTTAGCATAAAAGAGAATAGCAAAGAGCAGCGCCAACCTCGTTATAATTATGAAGCAGTAGTTAATAAAAATCTTTTTGAAGTTCCTTTGGCCGAGAAAGAAAGACTCCCATGTATTTAGACCAAAATAAAAAGGTAATATGATTGAAGAAAATAAAAGTGCATATTTTACATTTGAATCCCTATAATATGTAAAAGCAAGTATTACCATTAAAAAGCTTGCTATTATAGAAAAAATAATGCTTAAATTTGTAACTTTTAAAAAAAATATCTTATACTTTTTTGCAACAGCTTTGGTTATACTGTTTCTGAGCCCAATAATTGAAAAAAGGGCAATAATATTTATTATCGAGAAGATAGTCTTGTAAGTACCAAGATCAGTTAAATCCAGAAACCTTATGAGGATTATATTTAAAACAAATCCACCTATTGCATTAGTAACTATATTAAGAATGGCATAAGTACTTGTGGATAGGTTTTTTTTGATATATTTAAAAAGTTTTTTATCAAAATAATTAATACTGCTGAGTTTTTTAGTTATTCTATTCATTGATTATATGTTTGTATAAAATTTCCATTTCTTTATCAGTCTATTCAGGTCAAATTCAGCGTTCAAGACTTTCATGGCACTTTCTTTTTTCGTCCAGATTGTCATTGTTTCTATAAACATAATCAATCTTATCTGCAAGAGAATTATCATCTATGTCTACAAGGAATCTATTATAGTCGTCTTCTATCATTTTGGGCATTCATCCTACTTAAGTAGCTATTATCTAATAATGTTTTTACTTTCTAATGCACTAACCTTAAAGAAATTATAAAGATTATATAACAGCAGTTTTAAAGATAAAACATGAAATTTCAATTACCTGGGCTAAGATTTATTTCAATTAATACTGGTGTAGGATAATTAATTGCTGAACCTTATCAAATAGTTTAACATATTTTTTTAAAAATTATATAATTATAAAAGTTAGATAAATTTAGAAGAAGTTTCAATTAACAAAAATATTTTTCGAAAATATTATTTCATAATATAAGAACTTAGCAATCATAGTATTTAGGTTCTGGATTTTTTTTAATACATTATTAGACATAATAAATGAAAATAAAGTTATTGGTTGAATTTTTAAAAAAGAATAAATGGTTTATTCTTTTTTCTATTTTATACATTATTTATAATTTAATTGCTGCAATAAAAACTAACTTTGAGAGTAGTATCTTTTTACCTTTTAGATATGAAGGATTATTATTCTTTAAAAATGCTATTACTAGTAATACAAAGGCATTTTTTTTTATAAGAGACTGGTCAACATCTTTTTTACCACAGGAGCACCCGTTACTTTATTTTCATAATCTTGATTTAATCCACTTCTTTGCAGGTTTTATACAATATTTTACAAGTAGCGGAAAAATCATTCTTTTTATTTTTTCACTAATAATCAGCATCATAGGATTGTGGATGATTTGGAAAAATTTATTTCATAAATATTTTAATAAAATTATTGCATTTACATTAATGATTTTAACATTAGTCCCTTTAGCGTCTTTCAGGATTTCGCCTCAAAATCTACTGATTACGGTAGGATTATTATCTATAGTTTGGAATGTAATTATACTAAGGAAAATATTTAATAGTGAAATTCTTAATAGAAAATTACTTGTTGAACTGTTCTTTTTATTCCTAATAGTTGCACTCACTGAAACAAATCTTACAATTTTATTAATAATAATTACAATACTTTTTACTTTTAACTCAGCAAAATCTTTCATTAAATTAAATTCTATTAAGAGAATTCTTTCTCTTACAGGTATTTCAATATTACCTATTGTACTTCTAAGAATAATGCAAATTGCTTTAGTCTATTTTTTTGGATATATAAATGAATATAAATTGGATTTTAATTATACAACCAAATTAAAAGTTAACCCTAATATAGACATTCTGGAAGCAATAAGTTTTTATAGACAAAACGGAATCACTTTTTTTGGTCAGGCAGGGGCTCAAAACACTTTTGATCATTTTAAAAATCTTACTAATTTTTATTTAGGTAATTATGGTCGGTGGATTTGGTTTTTGATAATAATAACTTGTTTATTATTTTTAATTATCAATAAAATAAAATTTAAGATGCAACTAAAAAAAATAATTAATGACCAATTTCAAAATATAGTATTTCTCTCTACCTATATAATATTTTTTATTATTGCATCTTACTTGATTTTATTACTAAGTGGAGACGCCATTATAAAAGTATTTTTGTCAAAATGGGGGATTTTTGATATTGATGTAATTTTTCGAGCTTTTTTTATAATGTTAATTCCTACCATTCTCTATTCAATTTTAAAGAAAAAAATTAATCCTAATAATTTTACAAAAAAAGTACCAATCTTTTGTCTTACAGTACTCACAATAGTTTTCTTCACTACGGTTGCTGAAAATTCTATATTACAAACAAGAAAAGAATTCTTTAGTTATGAAAAAGTTCTTTCATTAATTCCTGAAAAATCTGATGTTATTTCTAATTACGAGCCTTCTGTAATTGCTATAGAAACAAATAGTAGAGTTAGCATGTCATGGTTTGCAAATTTACCATCTAGTTGCGATAATTTAAATTCTAATTCTTTACTCAAAATGTTTAAAATCAGTAAAGACTATTATAAAAATAGAGATCTTTATATTTTTTTGGTCCTTTATCCTCCCTATAATGGGGGCGGGGGTAAAGATGCCCTTATAAATCGTCATTGTATAAAATCCGACACATATACACTTCTTTATGAAGATGAATTATATTTATTATATAGATATAATCCATAGCATTAATGCTGGGAAAATTTTATTGGCTTATAAAATTTAATATTAATAATATTTTTTTATAAAAAGATTAACTAGAGTTTACTTTTCTTTAATCTTCACCCTCTTTGTATTATTAGCCAATACATGTTTTTTGCTCAGACTCATTATTGTTAGAAAAGCGATACATATTAATCCTATAAAAGATAGATAACTACCTAGTTTTAAACTTTCTGCTTCACAATAAAAAAACAACACAGAATCCCCACTTGGCACCTCGACAGCTTGAAAATTATAATTAGCTCTATATAACTTTTGTGGAATGTTATTTACTTTTACTTTCCACCACTTATGATAAAAATTATTTGCGACTAAAATACCTGGCGTTTCAGCGCTAACTTTTACGATAACTTGATTTGCACTTGGTACCATTACTTCTTTAATTATTTGATTTTTTACATTAAAAGTTTTTGTTCTTACACTCTCACTTAAGCTATCTTCAAAATAAGTTATTTCTCTTGGATCAAAGGACGGCTTAATAATCAAGTCAAAAACTAACTCCCTATCCTTATTATCTTCCACTTTACTTGTAAAAAAGAATCTTGGTGGAACATCTATAATCTCAATTATTTTAAAATAGTATTTATCCTCGGAAGGACCGTCTGTAAACTCGTTTATAACTTTATATTTTTTAGAAAGATCAAGTCTGTTTTCATAAGGCTCAAAATTTTTAGGAGCAATAATATATTTTATTGATAATAAGTTTGGAAGACTATTATAAATAAGCACATCTGCCATTCTGATAAAATAGCCACCTTTTCTATTTGTTAATAGTTGTCCTACATCATCTGGCATATTCAATATATATCCATTAGCTTCATAAAACTTATTAAAAACATTAGCATTTGGGAAATAATGCATATATGGGCCTCCTGTGTAATGAGTTATTCCCCCAAACCTGACTGATGTATTATGTATCCTATAATTATATTTCTCTTCCCCAAGTAAACTAACAAGTAATTCCTCACCCTTCGTTTCTTCCAAATATTCTTGTACTGGTCTAACCTGAAGATACTGTTTTACTTTTTCTAATGATGTGAAATTTATTTCTAATACTGCAAGAATACATATCAAAACTAATAGCGTATTCCTACCAATAAACTTTTTTTTAAATGAAAAGAAAATTACTAAATATAATGAAATAAATATAATTCCGATTATTATTTGTTTTTGAATAAAAGGAATATTTAAATTTTCACCAAATAACTTCTTTCCAAAAAAGGAAAAAATTAAAAATATTAAAATTAGAATAAGAAAAAAAATAAAAAAGATTTTAAGTACTGTATTCATTTTCCGATAACTATAGAGCATTACCTTCAACAATGCTGCAGTAAGGATAATTCCAACAAAAGGTAAAAAACTACCAATTCTAGTGTAAACAAAATCTGAGTTCATCATAAGAAAAGATATAACATTTGTAATAACTGGCAATCCAAGGGCACCTGCAAATACTATGGCTGCGATTAACTTCCAATTAATTAACCATTTTTTATGAAAATAAAATATACTTATAAGCGCTAATAAAGCTGCTGCGATCCCAAAATATGAATTAAAATTATCTTCTAAAAAAATCATGGGATTACTGATAAAAATACGTAAATTTTCACTAAATAAATCCGGGACGAATAAACGGAAACTTAAAAACCAGGGTGTAATCCATTTTTGTTGTGTATTAATAATAGTGTTAAAATCTAAACTTCCCCTGGCTCCATACAAATTCTGCTCAATAAATGGGATAAACTCTATACTTCCTAATAAAAAAGCAATTATCAAAGACATTATAAAAATTCCAATACCCAGTAGAAAATTTTGCCTTAATTTTTGATTAAAAGGGTTATACCTAAAGATAATGAAAAGAAAAATAATAAATAAAGTAAAAATTGACCATTGGGGAAATCCACCCCCCACAACTAAAAATAATAATAGAGAAAGTAACAGAATGTTTTTATAAATATTTCTATTCTTAAAAGTAAGGATAACTAGAATAATCCATGGAAGATAAGCATAACTCACTAGCAATTGACCAATATAGAATCCGGTAATTACCGGATATGAGAATCCATAAAAAATGGATCCCCAAAAACAAATAAGGGGGTCCTTAACAATTTTTTTTAGAAGAAAAAACATCCCTATAAGAGCTAGAATAATATGTAAGATTTGAATCAGGCTTAGAACATAGAATATTTTACTTTCCGATACCAAATAAATTAAATCATATAAAGGATATATAATAAAAAAAAATGGTTGTCCTAATAAATTCATACCTCCAGAATTATATGGATTCCATAAAGGCCATTCACCATTTGTAATACTGTTCCAAGCTAAAAGCCTAAATGGGTAGTCGAGAAAATATGAATCATCTCCAGGTCTTAGAGGTTCTCCTTTAATAAAAGCTTCTTTAAAAATAATAAAAGCTATAAGCACTAAAAGACAAATAAGTATTATTTCAGTTTTCTTTTTATTTTGTCTTAATAGTTTTGTAGTATTGTTCTCGAGCTTATATAAATATTTATTTATTTATTATTCCTCTCCTATATTTAAATTCATTTTCCCCTCCACCAATTAGTATAAATTCCTCTAAAAAGCTGACGATATAAGATTTTAATATTAGAAATGCTAATCGGATATTAAAGAATAATTGATGAATATAAAACTTCCTACTATTATTACCATAATTATATTTTAATCTATCCAAAACAAATTTAGGGGAAAGGTAAAAATTTAAATATATCTGGTCTAACTTTCTTTTAAGATATTGTTGTGATCTTTTATTCAGATACTGAGGTAATTTAAAATTTCTTATTGGTTTTTCAGTAAATTCTTGCCAATAATCTTTATCTATTTTTCCTTCTTCTAAAAAACTCTTATAAATTTCTGTTTTGGGAGATGGGAATAGAATGTTTACAAAAATATATTTTGGGCGTAACTCCTTGATAAATTTTATTGTTTCGTTTATATCTTCCTCTTTCTCCCAGCTGAAACCAATTATAAAATATGCCAATATATCAATATTGTATTTATTACAAATTTTAAAAGCATCGATAATCTGCTTTCGTGTTATCCCCTTCTTCATCTTCTTTAAACTAACCTTGGAACCCGATTCTACCCCAAAATGAATTCTCCTCAATCCAGCTTCTGCCATTACTGAAACCATATCTTCATCTAAAGGACTGACTCGTGCCCGAGTAGTCCATTTAACTTTTAATTTTCTATTTTGTATCTCAGAACATATTTCAAATACTCTTCTTCTACTAAAATTGAAATTATCATCAAAAACATGAATCATTGGGTTATTAAAAGTTTTGATTATTTGTTCCATTTCATCTACAATGTTTTTTGCATTTCTGGCTCTATATTTTTTCTCCTGAATATCACAAAATATGCATTTGAAGGGACAGCCTCTAGAACTAATCATTGTTACCACCTGCTCTTCCCTGTCAGCTGCAGTATAGTAATATTTATAATCTAACAGACTTCTATCAGGTATTTCTAAATTATTAATTGTTTGATAATTCGGAGAATTTAATATTATTTTATTATCGTTATTCTTGAAACATAAACCAGCTAAGTCAGTTAAATTATCTACACTCCCAGTGTCTAAAGAATCTAATAAAACTTTAAAAGGATGCTCTCCATCGCCAATAATGACATAATCTACACCTAATAAATTTATTGTTTCAATTGGATAAATTGTTGTATGCGGTCCTCCAATTACTGCCACAATCTCTGGAAGTCTAGATTTCACTTCTTCAATAATTTTTACCATTGGATATAATCGTAATGTCTGACAGGAAATACCCAAAACTGTTGGTGATCTTTCTATTATTTCTTCAATAGTATTATTAATAGAAAATTTTTGTGCAGTTACATCTAGAATCTCTACAGGATAAAAATCTTTAACAGCAGTAGCAATATATAATAATCCCAAGGGAGGATACACTGAAAAAGATCCTATAGCATAATCCGGAGTATAATTGCCAGTACACTGACCTTCGTCAGGCAAATTAATTAATAATACCTTATTTATTCTCATTTTTCCTCCTTAGTAATATTCCTCTCTTAAATAAATAATATATACAAAATATTATAAATAATCCACTAGAAATAAAATATGAATATAAAGCAATTATATAAGTTAATGGTCTAAATTTAAATTCCACTTCATGTATTCCCTTTTCAATATAAATAGCTTTCTGGTTATAATTAGCTTTAATAACTTTTTGTACTTTGTCATCTATAGATGCTTTCCAGCCAGAACTATATCCGTCTCTAAACAGTAATAGACCATCACTTTGGGTACTTATATTCATTTTAATATGATTGGGATTATAACTTATAATATCTATCTTATAATCAGATTTACTTCCATTATTACTATTATCTCCTGGAGTAGAGTAACCTTCTGACAATAAAGCTGTATTTTCCAGGTAATTTAACATCAAATCATTATATTTAGGATTTATAATCTCTTTAGGATTCAAAACTATATAATCTGTATAGAACTCAAGAATTGGAAGATCAACCCCCAGTAGCTTACCTTTTAATTCTTGGGAGATATCACTCTTTAGTATATCTACATAGAGTGCTGGCATTGTTAGTGCAGTTGGTGGCATTATTTTAAAAATATCATATGAGAAATCAGAAAAATATCCTGTTGCTGTTGGAATCTTGTGAATAGTGCTGAGAAAATTTAATTTTATTCTATAATCCACTGGAGCATAGCTGTAAGTATCCATTTTCTCTTTTTTTATATTGTTAATATAGGAATACGGTAATATGGTTTTTATTCTCTTTTCAACAAAATTAAATTCCGATACAGGTCCAGGAATTGCTTCAAGCAAGAAAAACTTTTCTAATATACCTGCCAACTCTTTTTCTTCACTATTAGTCATTCGTACATCATCTCGTAATGTATAGATATTGCCTTGTTTTTCATAATAAGTAAGGAATTTAGTTTTTTCACCCTCTGAAATCTCAGTAAATATAATTTCCTCTACATCAGTTGAATTTATCTCATTTATATTTTTTTCTGCAATTTTATCATCTCTTAAAAGACGAAGTGGAGTCCCCTGATCAGAATATATTTTATTAACATAGAAACCTAGTTCAAATAAAGTAATAATAAATAGAATAGATACAATAACTAATTTCCAACTATTTTTCTTAATTTTTGAGGTAATATATAACAAACCCAAGCAAATAAAATAAAAATAGAAAAATAAAAAGTATGTAGCAAACTCATGAGTATTTTCTATGACTCTCAAAGGTAAAAATATATAAAAAAGAACTTTGTAAAAGTTTGAAAGGGTTTTAAAAATTAAGTTTGTATCAGTTGGGCCCAAAAACAAACATCCTGATAAGAATAATAAGATTAAGAAAATCCATTTAAATTTATTCTTACCTTTAAATATACCTATTATTCCTAAAATAAATGGAATAAAAGCCACATACATATTCATTTCCGTAATCTTAATTTCTTTACCTAAAGCATATATTCTCTCACCAAATAATGGTATATTACTGCTAAAAAAATGTATAGCTTTCCCCGTGTATATTGATGAAGCTAAAGGTAAATATCCAAGTGAAAAGAAGTCTCCCCACCTGCCAAATGCAACAATACTTTTTTTCAATATTTCAATATTTGAAATAATAATACTATTTTCCTGTGATGATGGATTAACTATAAAACGTGTATATGGAAAAATATAAGATCTGTAGAATAATAATGACCATGCAGGGGCTGAAAGAGTGATAAATAATATAATACAAACCGTAACTTTAAGTTTGTTCTTCCACAAAACATGCCAGTATTTCCTATTGAAAAGTAGATACAGTAAAAGGAAAAATAAAATAAATATTCCAATAGCAGCGAAAAGATAGCCCTGAAAAGAAATTCCTGAAAAATAACCAAGCACTACAACATTTAACCAGGATGGATTATTAAAGAACCTTACTATAAACAGAAGTATAAATGGAATATAGTTGAAAATTAAAAAAGACCCACTCTGATGATAAGCGTTTATAGTAAAAGAAGATAACAGTAGTACAAAAAAAGTAAAATACCAGTACTTTTTCATCTTAGGGATAATTTCATTTAAAAATAGCTGTATTCCTGTAACTATTAAAATCAGTCTTAAAAAAGTTATAATTTCATATAAATAAAAAAGGTCTTTTACTTTAAATATTTTTCCTGCAACTATACCAATAAGGGTTAAAGGATCAAGAAGAAGTTGTGCCCCTATATTTGTAAAAAATATTTCTCCAGAATGCGCGTAAGGATTCCATAAGGGTATAAACCCACTTTGAACTGATTCTGCAAAATAATGAAAGAGCCCGTACCAATTATAAGAATCGTGGGAAAAAAAATACTCTCCAGATAAGATTCCCCAGTTTACTGCAAACCATGTAATGCACCCAATTAAGATTAAGAGTAATGAATGAATACGTTTTCCAGAATTTTCTTTAAATATTACCATATTTTATATTAACTGTATTCAGGTTAAAATATTGTTATTTTTTCAATATTTTATAGAAATCATTTAATTTTTTAAAATCTTCATATTGTAAAGGTGATTTTCTTGTTTCTGAGACAATCATGCTTCTATTCAATCTTTATGCCAGAATAATTTGTGACTATCAAAAATAATATTATCAATATCTTCCAATTTATCCGACCTTTGATATTTATTTTTAAGAGCAACCATTATTAAAGATAATGTTTCTTGACTTATAAATCAGTAATCTTATTTCTATTAAATAATTCAATTATTTTATCTGCGATATATTCTACATCTTCGTCATCTTAAAAAGTAGTACCTGATTTAATATATACATAATTATTATATTTAAATATTATTGAAATAAATTATTGTTTCCTATTTTAGCTCATTAAAAAATTATTTAGAATATGAAAACAAATAATTTATTCATCGGAAAAGAACTATCATTTTAAACAAGACAATAAAATTATCTAAAATAAAAAAAGACCTTCTAAAATAATTTGGATAGTTCGCCTTTCCCCAGTGGAGATTTATTTATAGATAACACAACATCTATGGATTTTGCAAATGTCATAGAGGGCAGAAGATATGATAATGTTAGATTTAATTTAAAAACAGCCCTTTTATTACCATATACATTTGCATCATAACCTCTTATAGCTAAGGACCAACACATTAATTACATCCCTATAATAATTATCTTTGTTTACAAGCCTATTAACAAGTAATTTTAGAGTATTACTATCTGTTAGTGAATACTGCCCATAATCAACTATGATTTCATAATCTGGTGAAGTAAATACAAAATTGCTGAAATTATATTGCGGATATTTTATATAATTTTTTATTGGTTCCAAATCGGTCCCATATCTTATATTAAAACCAACACGTGTATCCTCACCAAATACAAACTTCATCATGCCACTATATTCATCTATGCCTATATCTCGCTGTTGAGCATCTAATACATATGTTTTATCATTAAATAAAAATAAAGTGTTTTCTTCAAATATTTCACTTCTTTTTATATGTTCAATCAATGAAGACTGTTTGAAGTCGTCTTTTAGAAATCCAAGATAGGTAAAAAAATTCATATAAATAAATAAGATTGCAAAGGTTACATATATAAAATTTCTGATATTCTTATTTAGTTTAAGAATTTTAGAAAAAATAAGAAACGAATAATAAAAAATAAATGAAAATCCCAAAGGAAGTAAAAGTTGATGCCTGCTTATTGACTTAAAACTATCAGGAAATTTACCTACTAAAAGATAGGGAAGAACCCCTAACATGAAAAACATAAAACCTATTGCCAGAAATATCATATCCCTTTTTTTGGAAACAGCTGATATTTTATCTTGATGATAAATTTTATTAATAATAAAAATGATTATAATACTAAAAAATAATATAAAAAAGATCTCAGGCCTAAAAAACTTTATGCTTTGGTCAATGGTATTAATAAATGATTTATAAAAAACAAGTAAAGTTGATTTCGGTAGTGATAAAATATTTTGAAGACTAAATTTATTATATTCTGTATAGAGTCCAGCTGGTTTATAAAGGTAGTAGTCCAGAAACCAGAATATTACAGGAATCAAAATAAAATCGATATATTTTAATGCCTTTTTTATAAAAGTCTTAAAGTTAGAGATAGCTTTTCTTTCCACATATAAGATATAGATTATAGGAATTAAGTAAAAAACTATAAAAGAGCTTGTAATAAATGAAAAGAATAGGAATACCAATGATAAAATTCGAATAATAATAGATTTTTTTTCAATAAAGATAGCTAAAAGCCAGAAACCAAAAAAGAAAAATAGGTAACCTATGCCATAAAATGAATTGCAACCTGCAATTCTTGCATAATTGACAGGAAATAGTGTAAAAAATATTACTATAAATAATCTTGAAACATCATCAATTTCTTTAATTCTTTTAAGTATAAGATACAAAAATACTGACGATAGAAAAAAAGAAATAAAAATTGTTACTCTTACAAAAAATATACTTTTAAAAATAAAACTATAGATATAAGCTGGTAAATATAGAAATATACCAAGATCCTTATAGAAAGTTAATCTTGTACTAAAACTTTGGTTAAAATGCACCCAATCATCAAAAAAGAGACCTTTATTAAAAAGAATTAATCCAAACGCAACAGTATATAATAAGAATATTAATAAGATAGATTTAATTTCAATGCTCTTTTTATTTCCCATCATTCTTCACCTTTGTCATTTTAAAAACTTCTATGTATTCCTTATAAGTTTTCGTAAAATCATATAAATAGTTATATTCAAGGAATTTTCTTTTAAACTTTTGATAATTTTCTATGCATAATATTATTTTATCCAGTAGTCCTTCATGCTTAAAATCAATATATTTTTTAAAAACATCCTTAGATACATGAGCCAGAAGTTCAGGACAAAAATAAAGAATTTCCTTCATCGAACCGGTATCAAATCCAACAACCGGAATTCCGCATGATATTGCTTCGATTACAGAGTTAGGACAAGCTGGATTAAGCTGACAGTGAATTAGAATATCTGTCTTCTGTAATTGTCTTGAAATCTCGTTTTTATTCATTTCACCAAGGCATTTAATGTAAGGTCTTTTTGTAAAATCTCTGACTTCTTCATTTAAGATCGGTCCTATTACCCTAAATTCAATATCATATTTATCTTTTAATAAATCCAATGCCTGTACTACCGGTTCTATCATATCTATATTTCTAAAAGAACCTGTAGAAGTAAAGATTATTTTACTTCTATTAAAATCTTTATTTACAGGGAAAAAAACATTTTTATCAGTCCCATTATAAATTATCCTGTATTTATCTTTATCTATTTCTCCCAGCATAGTAAAGCATTCAGTCCTGCTGTATTTACTTTGGAATACAATAAAATCTGAGTATTTTAAATAATCTTTCTTTATCTCCCAGTTTAAATATATATGTTTTATTCCATGTTTCGAAGGGTAATAGACTCCATCAAGCCTCTGTATTATTGGAAACCCATTTTTCTTAAAGAACTCTAACATTCTCCTATCAAAGGAAATTGGGAAAAAAACACTATCAGCACCTTTATAGTTTCTTATATTATCGATAAATGGGTATTCCACTTTTAGGAGATAATCTCTCAGATTTGACATAAAAGTTGAAGGACCACCTATGCCTCTAGTATTTTCTTTAAAAGGTATATAAATCATATAAAACCCTGAAAAATCTCATATTCTAATTATAAAAACCTGGAGTAGATCTCTTTATAATATCTTCTTGCGATTACTTTCCAGTCATAATCTTTTATAGTCTGAAATCCTCCGCTGACAATTCTTGTACTTAGACTGTCATCATCAATTATTTTCTGGCAATTATAAACAAGATTATCTATATCGTCTACTTTACTTATCATAGCATTATAACCATCTTTACCTAGATCATGGACCATTCCGACATCAGTGCTTACCAAGGGAACTCCTGAAGCATAAGATTCAAGTAACGCCTTTGGCCCTCCTTCAGTTCGTGATGATATCAAATATATGTCAAGGGCTCTATAAAGTTGGGCTACATTCAGAGGGTTTTTAAAATATACATGTCTGAAAGGTATTCTAGAAAAATTAAGCCTTTTCTTTATATAACCTCTTGCAGGTCCTGATAGTAATACAAATATAGGATATTTTTTTACTAATCTCTCAACTACTTCACAAAAAATATCGGGTCCTTTAACCAATTTAGGATTATAACCTTCGTTCCAGCCTTCACCATCTTTCTGAAATGATCCTATGCAGATAGAATTATCAGGAATATTATACTTCTTCCTAATAGTTTCTTTTGTGATAATCCTGGTCTTATAAAAAAAATCAACATCTATGCCTATGGGTATAACTGTGATTTTTTCTTCATCAGCACCCCACTCAATTAATTTTTTTTTAGTTAGGTTGCAGGAAGTATGAATAACAGCTATATCTTTTGAGACTTCGGGAAGGAGTTTTATATAATCGATGTCATCATCTGTTCCGTGATACCAGGTTAAAACTATATGATTATCTTTGTTGACATAATTATAATTATGAGGAAGATAGGTGCTTCTGGAACCAAAATGCATAATTTGTTTTCTTATCCGTGATATTCTAAACTTGGATGTCTTCAATACTTTTATTGGATGTTTATACAAAGCATATATATTCTCAGATATATACCTACCTTCCCAATTAGTCACCCACTCAATTGATTCTACGATATAGTATATTTTTTTTCTGCTTATACTCACAGACCAGACCTTATTATGTAAAATTATTAATTATAATATTATTTTCATTTCTACTACGTGATAAAAATAATAGAATTAAAATTAAATTTAATGTATATTTATTAAAAATAATTTTAATAATTTCTTACTTATAAACAAATATTAAATCAAATCATTATAATTTGAAAGATATGAAAAAAAAAGATTTATATAAAAGCCTAAAAAACAGAACTAAAAAAATTGCTATAGTTGGGCTTGGATATGTAGGGTTGCCCCTTCTGGTGATCTTCAGTAAACATTTTCAAGTCATAGGTTTTGATACAAATAAAGAAAAAATAAACAATCTAAAAAATAGTATAGATGATAATGAAGACATTGAAACTGATCAATTATCTTCCGTTGATTGTCTATTTTCCAGTAATGCCGTAGACCTGAGTAATGCAAATTTCTTTATTATTGCTGTACCTACCCCCATAGATGAATATAAAAATCCCGATCTAAGTTATATCCAAAGGGCAACTGCGCTGGTTGGAAAATATATGCCCAGGGGATCTATAATAGTGTATGAATCTACAGTCTACCCTGGCGTGACTGAAGATTTTTGCATACCTATATTAGAAAAGAAATCAAATCTTCTAAATGGAAAAGATTTTTACGTAGGTTATTCTCCTGAAAGACTAAACCCTGGCGATAAAGAACATACCATAGAAAATATAGTAAAAGTAGTCTCAGCACAGGACAAGGATTCTCTGGAAATTATTAGTAAAGTATATGGAGAAGTAATTGAAGCTGGGATTTTTAAGGCAACAAGCATAAAGGTGGCTGAAGCTGCAAAAGTTATTGAAAACACCCAGAGAGATTTGAATGTTGCTCTTATAAATGAACTTGCCATACTATTCTCCAGGATGGGGATTGAAACAAAGGATGTGCTCGAAGCTGCCAGGACCAAATGGAATTTTCTTGATTTCTCTCCTGGTCTTGTAGGTGGTCATTGCATAGGTGTAGATCCATACTATCTTACTTTTAAGGCAAAAGAATTAGGATACTATCCAGAAGTCATACTTGCAGGTAGGAAAATAAATGATAATATGGCATTTTTCATTGGAGACCAGATATTGAAAAAGCTTTTAAACGTTAAAAAATTAGAAGGAAAGATAAAAGTCATCCTATTTGGATTATCATTTAAGGAAAATATTAAAGATATAAGAAATTCCAAAGTTCCTGATATCTATAACTTTTTAATAAAAAATGGGATAGATGTTGCAGTATTTGATCCAGTTGTAAGTAAAGAAGAAGCAAAAAAAGTCTATAATATTGATATTATAGAATACCAGGAGATCAAAAATGCGAATGCTGTGGTATTCTGCGTGGCTCATGATTATTTTAAGAATATGGATCTTGGAATTTTAAAATCACAATTGAAAATTGAAAGACCCTATCTTTTTGATATAAAAGGTATTTTCCAAAGGGACACTGTCGAAAAAGAAGGTTACAGGTACTGGAGTTTATAGTGATTGTTCTTAATGAATTGAAAATTGATGGAGAAATAAAGATTTTAATAACTGGTGCTGCAGGTTTTATTGGATCAAACTTATTGGAATTCTTTCTTTCAAAGGGTGTCTATATAAGGGGTCTTGATAATTTTTCAACTGGATTTAAAAAAAATATTGAAAACTCAGTTTCAGAAGCATCAAAAATAGATAGAAATATAAAATTTAATTTCATCGAAGGTGACATAAGAGATTATGCTGATTGTTTAAAATCGACTAAAGATATTGATATAGTCCTCCATGAAGCTGCACTCGGTTCGGTCCAGCGATCAATCGAAAAACCTCTTGATTCTAATGAAAATAATATAAATGGTACCTTAAATATTTTAAAGGCTTCCCTTGAGAACAAGGTTAAAAGATTTATCTATGCTTCTTCTTCTTCTGTGTATGGAGATTCAAAAATATTACCTAAAAGTGAGGAGCTCGATCCAAATCCAAAATCGATTTATGCCGTATCTAAATTAACATCAGAATATTATTGTAGATTGTTTTATGACTTATATGGTTTAAGAACAACTACTTTACGTTATTTTAATGTTTTTGGGAAAAGACAAAATCCAAACTCCAGGTACTCTGCAGTAATTCCAAAATTTATATCCAATATTATCAAAGACAAGACCCCGGTTATACATGGGGATGGAAGACAGAGCCGTGATTTCACTTATATCGATAATGTACTATATGCCAACTACCTGGCAGTAATGTCGAAGAATAATAATATCTACGGGAATTATTATAATGCAGCCTGTAATAGAAATATAAATCTTAATGAAATAATCTTGATTATATCAAAATATTTAAACAAAAAAGTAGAACCAATTTATGAAGAAGAAAGGAAGGGTGATATCAAACATAGCCTGGCGTCGATTAAAAAAATAAAAAAAGACCTTTTATATAATCCCATTGTCTACTTTGATGAAGGCTTGGCAAAATTAATTAAATGGTATATAAAAAATCTAAAATAAGAATAAACTCTTTTACTCTTATTCCAGCTTCTGCAAAATTATTATAGTACAGTGGTTACCAAATGGTATAAGACTTAGCTTGTGATCTAAGATGAATTCATCTCTTTTCATCGCTACCTCCTTTGTGTTGACTGAAACTGTAAAGATTGGACTAAACATTCTCGAGTTTAAGTATAATTATAATTTTTCCCCGAAAGAACTAGGAATTAATAATGATACAAGGAAACTGGCTGTGTTTTTTAAAAATATGGAAATTAGTAATCTGAATAATTAATGCTAAATTATTGATAGTATCTAAAAAAAGTTGTTGAGTATTGACCTTGCCCTATTCTTTAGCTTTATTATAAATTCATGGGACCTTTAAAAGTTGAAATTCAGTTTCTAATTACTGCTACTATATTAAATTTAAAGAAAATACTAATGATATTGAATATAGATAAGTTAAAATCGGAACTTTCAGGGGAAATCTCAAGTATCATTCAAACCAGAAAGAATATCTTTAGGAATTTAATAAAAGAATTAGTTTTTTAGACGTCTTAGGCAACAACCCCAATTAGTTATAGACTCAGATTATACATATTATTTAATTTTATTTCTGAAAAATTATCAAAATGCAATGACTACCAAATGGGGTAAAGAAAAAATTTAGTATTTTTTTAATCCCTTTGATAAAAAAATTTGAATTTCTTTTAGAGTATATCTTTCTTAGAACAGGATTTAAAAAAGTTATTTCGTCTTTAATGCCTTTTATTCCATCAAAAGGCACCCTCTTTATAGTTTTGAAACCATAATTATTAAAATAATTCTCAACTTCTTTTGCATTCAATATATATTGGTAAAACCCTTCTAGATTATTACCCTGGATTTTTTTATATTGTTTAAAAAAAGATTTAAAACGCCTTAATGGAGACATGTAGGGAAAAGTCAGAAATAAGTATCCATTCTTCTTTAACACTCTAAAGATTTCTTTTGCAATGGCATCATAGCCATTAATATTGTGTTCTATTACACCCAAGGACCAGTATCCAGTAAAATAATTATCTTTAAATGGTAGTTTTCCAACATTTGCATATCTTACATCTAGGTTCGGTAGTAACTTATTAGTGCGTTGGACTATCCTTTCAGCATAATCTACGCCTATACATTTAAAACCATTATTTACCAGAATAGCCATATTTTCAGCGTTTCCACATCCCCCTTCCAAGATAAAGCCATCATCAGGATTAAGGTATTTTTTAGTTATAATACTTACAAAATTCTTTTTGAGTCTCGAACTATCCTTTATCCTCTCATCATTTAAGTCCCATATTGAGTCCCAGAAATCTGGTGTAGATTTTTCCTCTATGCAGATTATATTCTTATTTCTATTATCAAGATATTTCATAAATTTTGGTTACCGATTCGAATATAGTAAATTTTAACTATGGCTATTTATACCTTCTGTCAATTTAGCTGCAACATCAAATCCCATCTGCATGGCAATATGGCCATTAATGTACTGAAATCTCCCCTGCCTGCCGGCAGTTTTAAAATTACTAATAGTTTTTATATAATTAAGCAGATTGTCTAGATGCTTTTCATATCCTAATTTATAAATAGGATATCCAAATTCATATCTGTAGACATTCATTTCAATAATATCTTCTTTCCTTATTATATCTTCTCTGAGTAAATCATTCAGGACCTTTTCCTTGCAGTACTCATCATCGGTCCACCATCTATCTTTTTTCCCGCTGCTTATCTCTGCTACTAGTATCGTGGTATCAGGAAGGATCGTATCATGGCTAAAATATGAAGAATCATAGATCCTATTAAAACTATGCTCCCTGAAGTACATAAAAGATACTGGCAAAACTTTTGGTTTATTTATCAGGACACCAACGAATACAAGTGCCCTGAATTCCAGGCTCTTTGAAGACTCTTTAAGCTCTTTATTGACCTCTGGAGATATTAACTCAATAACCTTATTTATAGGGATAGTATTGATAAGACCGTCAAATTTAAAATCATATACCCCTTTAGCTTTTATAGTAATCTCTTTGGCCAGGCCTGAATTTATCTTTATCTTTTTAACTTCTGAGTCAAGATGTATTTCCCCACCATTATTTTTAATATTCTCTGCCATTTTATTCATAATACCTCTATAGCCAAGTCTAGTTGTATAAAGCTGGCCATCAACATTTTCGATAAAATGTTTTGTTTTCTTTCTGCTCAATCTTGCTCTAATTGGTGAAATCAGTTTATTTAGAAAAATACTTCCAGTAATCCTGGGAATTCTTTCCAAGGCGAACTCCGGTGAAAATTTATCTGGATAAATTCCCCAGACATGATAAATATAGTGTTTAAAAAATAATTCATAAAGTACCTTACCATAATACCTAATTAATATTGTTTCTGAATTTTCGATTTCAGATTTTTTAAGGATTCCGGTAATATTATTTTTTATGAGACTTAGTATTGCAGATAAAACAATTTTCTTTGGAAGTTTTTTAAGAACTTCGAAAATGGATAATGGATAAACGAAATAAGCATCCATGAATTTAATCAGAATTGTTCTTTCAAAATTAATAAGCTCATCTCCTACTATCTCTTTTATCTCTGAGAGGATCATTGGATTATTAGTATGGAAAAAATGGGGACCATATTCATATATATTATCATTTATAATCTTTCCAGATGCCAGTCCACCATAATTGTTCTCCTTCTCAAATATATGAACATCATAATTATTCCTGGCTAGATACATGCCTGCAGCTAGACCGGTTACTCCTGCACCTATTATAGCAATTTTCTTCTTTGGCAAATATTTCTCCTGTAGCTTCAAGGATATGTCTATAGATTATGTTTCTTTCCAAAATCTTTTATTGTTTTAATAATATATTCGATTTCATCTCCGCTTAAATTTGGATGTAATGGTATATTTAAACCAGTTTCGTTCAGACGCTCCGAATTTTTTAATCTTAAATGTGTTGAATCATAGATCGGTATAAGGTGTAAGGGTTGATACCTCAAAGTCGTATAAATATCATTTTCAAACAAGTAATTTGCCAGCTCATCTCTTTTATCATTATTTAGGCCAATAAAATATGTAAAATATGAGTGTTTCTCATTATTATCAGCTTCTTTTGGGATATTAAACCAGGACACTTTTCCAAATTCCTCCTGGTATATGTCCCAGATATGTTTTCGGTATTTTTGCAGTTCATCAAGCTTCCTTAACTGAGCCAATCCAATTGAAGCGCTGATATCATCGGGAATCAGCTTTGGAAAAAAATCTACTACATCATACTCCCACCATCTCTTTTTAGATATTGAAGCTTCAAATCCGGATTTCTCAATTCCACAATATCTTAAGGCTTGTGCTTTCTTGATCAAATCATCATTAGTTGATGTAATCCCACCAGCTTCACCAATAGCAAGATTTTTTACTCCATCAAAACTATATATACCTATCTCACCAATAGAGCCACAGTATTTATTACCTATTTTTGAATCTACAGCATGAGCAGCATCCTCAATAATAGGTAATCCAAATTCCATTATTTCATCCATTTTTACAGGTTTTCCAGCATAATGTACTACCATGATTGCTTTTGTTTTCGAAGTAATTGCAGGCTCAATCATTTTGGAAGTAATATTCTGAGTATCAAAATCAATATCTGCAAATACCGGCTTACAGTTATTTAAGATTATAGCTGTGGCACATGAGATCCAGGTAAATGCAGGGAGAATAATCTCAGATCCAGGAGGAAAGTTTAACAACTTAACTGCTAGATACAAGCTGTTGGATCCACTATCAAGCATGGCCATATTATTTAAGTTTAATCTTTTGGAAAACTCTTTCTCAAATAATTTAGTTTTAGGACCAATGCCTATCCATTGATTTTCTATACTTGTTCGTATTTCCTCAAGTTCTTCTTTCCCAACTTTTGAACCAAATACTGATATCATAATAGACCTTTGTATATATTAGTTGATTTTTAAATTATATTTTAAATAATTAAAATTGTTAATGTCTAATTTTAATAATAAATAATCTTCAATCCTGGATATTTTTCTAAATCCATTTTTTTTGTACCATGATTTTACCTGATTGCTATAAAGAACCTTTGTCGTTATATCTCCTTTAAAATTATTAAAAATATAACTACAAATCGTAGCCAGAGCTTTACTCATTAAACCTTTTCTACCAAATTCATTTTTTCCCAGGATTACATTATATATATCAATAATTCCATTAATTTCCCTAAAACCTATACATCCTATTTTTACATCCTTATATAGAACCATAAAAATATAATCTTTTTTTCTACAAATATACTCATCATACCATTTCTTCTGATCATCTCTTGTAATGATCTTATTATAGAAAAAAGCTTCTCTGTTTGCATTCTTCCACATTCTTAAGTTATCTATATCATTTTCATCTATACTTCTTAAAACAATATTATCAAAACTTAATATTACCTCTAATTTAGAATCCATATTTATCTATATATCTTCTTAATTAAATTTCCAAACTTATATCTGATTAGCTCCACACTCATTATGAAGCTTTCTTTTATAAAAATCTTGAAATACCTATGGCGTCTTTTTCTTTGATTAATTTTATTTTTTCTTGAAATACATTGTAAGAAAGCCTGCTCATACTCTTTACACATGGTTTCAGTATTATTTGGATAATCTAACATTTTTTCAAAATAATAATCATAATTATTAATTAATTCAATTAATTTTTCTTTTACATCTTCTACATTATTGAACATAACTCCAAAACCTTCACAGTACTCAGGTAGAGCCCCACTATTTCTGAACAAAATTGGTAAACCACACATCGCACCTTCTATATGGTGCATCCCCGCACCTTCTCCTATGGCACCAGTAATATAAATATGGTTTTTCTTTATCTCTTCTGATAATCTTTTATCTTCAAGTGGCTCAATAATCTTAGTATTTTCTAATTTTATTTTATCTGAAATATTTCCAATATAATTAAATTCTATTTCTTTGCCATCAATAGATTCCCTAGTCAGTTTATCTATCTGTTCATAAATATCAAAACCTTTATTATAGTTACTGCTCCAATGATGGGTTACCAGTTTAAACTTACTGTTTTCTTTCCTTTTATCTCTCCCAAGCCTGTTGAAAATATTTTTATCAGCACCATTTTTTATAACTATAGAATTTTTACACTTGAAGCCATTATCCTTCTCGTAAATATCTTTTAGATATTTACTAATAAATACTGTCATGTCTGCAACTTTATTTGCTCTAATGAGATATTTGTTTATATAGTTTGTTTTTCTACTTTTATCACAATTATTAATTCTATGTATGACTAAAGTATCAGGTTTATTAATTAAATATTTTGCTACATCTTTATGGGTAAAACTTCCGGATTCAGACCATCTTCTGGGTTCGGTCATCACAATTACATCAATATCTTTATCAGTTAGACTTGTAGTAACTTCCCAACCCTTTTTTACTAAATATCTTGAAAGACTAATAGCAAATTGATTGCCGCCTCCCCAGGGTCCTTCTATTATGTTTGAGCCTATTGAAATTTTCATTTTGGTAATTTCCCGGACCTTTCCGATCCCCAAAGACCTATAGCCAGGGACGTTGCCGTTGCAAGACAAAGCATTACAGTAGGTGCTGTCATAAATGTCTCAGTTATTGATAAAAAAAATAGTGTTATTATCCCTCCTGTTACTGCTAAATATACTTGTCTGGAGAATCTATTATTAGTTTGCCTATATGCTCTGATAGTGATCACCAGGCAAAGTACCCAGAATAGCAAGAAAAGGATGAGTCCTACGATACCGATTTCAGCAAGGAAATGCAGGTATGAATTATGAGCATTGGTATCATTAAATATTGAACTTCCTGAAGTGTACAATGAGAATATACCAGAGTTTCCAGTCAGCGGGACTACATCATAATTCCAGGCTACATCATTATATCGTGCAAATCCAACACCAAGTATAGGACTTTGCTTAAAGAGATATACACCTTTATCCCATAATTCAAATCTTGTAAGAGCACTCTGGTCAAATATATGAAATATCTGCATTATCCTTGTATATGTTCCAGTTATAAAGACCAAAGGAACCATTATAGCAATGATGATCAAAATATTTCTTAAAAACTTTAATAATGATCCACTGGCAAATATCAAAAGAAAAAATACCCCAATTGCAAAAGCTATTAAACTGCCTCTGCTCTTAGTCATAAAAATTGCTATAAAACATAATAGGGAAATTAGTCCATAAGAGATTTTCTCAATCTTTTTTGATTCGAAGAAAAAAGCAAGAGCAAAGATGCCAACTACCGAAAAAACTGACCCAGTAGCATTATGTGAATGATTTAATGCTACAAACATGGGACCTACATAGAAATCATCTAACCTGACTGCAAATACAGTAATTCCATTGGAATATTCAATAAATCCTATTATTGAGAAAAATGCGAATATAATGAATAATACCCAGAAATAAATTTTAAGGGCTTTTTTATAGTTTAAAAAAGGAACTGCAAAAATAAAAAATGGCATATAGCTGAAAATAAGGTCTCCATCAAACCTGAGAAAATTATAATTGAATAAATCCAGGATTGATTGCCTGGATATCAAATAACTGAATAATATATAGGAGAATATTATTAACAGCAAAATTATTACACCTAGATGTTGGTGCGAGATTATTCTTTTACTAAAAAAAAAGAAAAGACTGATAATAAAAAAAACTAGAAAAATGGATATTGAGAAATACGGAAATCTATTGACTAAAATGAATACTGGCAATAACCCTAACAGGACATAGATTAGCTCATTTGCCTTCGTGTTGGCCAGTGTATTCATTTTCAAAGAAAGTTCATTCATATCTATCCGGAACCTCTAAAAAGAAGCAATATTCTTAGTAATAAAAACTCTACAGACCTTTCGAACCTGAATACCAGTTTTAAAAAACTATTTGTCTTTAGTATATTTATTATAAAATACAATTCTGAATCATAGACTAATTTCTTTTTATTTAAAATAGAGAAACTCTTTTTAACTGATGCAGAGTGTTCGTGAAATACTATAATCTCCGGATCATAGATAACTTTTATCCGCTTATTATAAACCCTACGAAATATCAATTCTTCTTCATAATAAATAAATGTATTAGTATCAAACATGTTTATTTCGATAAAATCACTAACTCTACAAAAAAAACATGCACCATTCAGGAGAAAGACTTCCAGCGGCTTGCTAACTTTCCTTAATCTTCTATTTATTCCAAAAAAATTATCTATTTTTCCATTATTTCCCATATGAAGCAAGCACTTTAAATAACCAGTTTTCTTCAGGTGGGGAAACATATAGGACCCATCATTATTAATAATTTTAGGACCTAAAAATCCGCATTTATAAAAATCTAAATTATGTAGAGCTTTACTTAAAAATTTTTTATCTTCGATAACAATATCTTCATTGGTGAAAAGCACCACATCATCATTATCAATCAATTTTTTATCCAGAGCATATTTAAAGCCAAGATTATTGCCTCTTGAGTAACCCAGGTTCTTGTTTGTTCCCGTCAGATGGATTCTTTTATCACCAAACTTTTTAATTACTTTCTCAATTTCAATATTATCCTTACTATTGTTTACAATTATTAATTCCCATTTTTTATAGTCTTGCAGCAAAAGACAGTTAATTAATTTTTTAAGAAGGTCTTCTGTATTATAGTTTATTGTTATTATTGTTATTCTTTTTCCCATTTCATTTCCTAAAATCATTTCACTTTCATTTTTTTAATATTCCTCTATATAATTTTTCAGTATCAATAACTTGCTTATTTAAACAGAAATCCTCTTCAGCAGATTTAAAAGCATTTTCTTTAATATGATCAAGTTTTTCCAGGTTATTATATACATATAATATTTTATCAGCCAAACTATCTCTATTGACCTTGCATAGGAAACCATTATGGTTATCTTTTATCATTTCAGGTATTCCACCAATATTAGTCCCTATTACTATTCTTTTGAAGCAGAAAGCTTCCAGTACCACTCTTGGAAGAGCATCGTCTTTAATGGGGCAATGTACGAGAATATCTCCTGATGATAAAAATCCTTTAATATCTTTCTGAAATCCGAGCATATATACCTTATTGATTAAATCATTCTTCTCAATGAATTCGATTATCCTTTTTTTATATTCAATTTCACTTTTATGATATATGTCGCCGATTATCAATACTTTAATATTTAGATTTCTAATCTTATCAGAATTTATTGCTTCCAGTAACAATAACTGTCCTTTTAATTCAGTTATGTTACCAATATTCAAGATTATAAGATCATCAGGACTTGTTCTATATTTTTTAGCAATATTTTTGTCACTAGAAAGTTTATTCATCTTGCTGCAATCTATGCTATCATGGATTACTCTAATTATCTTATTACCTGAGTTCTTCTGCGTTGTATAAGCTGTGTAATCGCATAGGGCTTTCTCAGACACGCCAATTATTGCATCGGCAAAAATATCACAGAATCTGGACCTAATTTTTTTCTTCCAGCTCTTGTCCAGGATATTTCTGAAATAAATAATTAGTTTCCTGTTTAATATCCTAACTGGTACTCCCACGAATAAAGCTTCCTGTATGGTATTGCATATTACGATGTCTGTTTTATATTTTTTAAATGTAAAGAAAAGATTGATGTTTAATACAAGGATACCCAGTAAAAACCAGATAAATAAAAAAGGATTACGGGTAACCCTTAAAAAGGGTACATTCTTAATTATGATATTAACATTATTTTGGTGTAATCTTTTATAAAAAGGACCTTTTGGGTCAGGAAGGATAACTGTTGGAAGGAACACTTTATTGTCCAGTTTTGGCAAAATATCTGTTAATATGTTTTCAGGTCCGGTAAACTTTGATGTGCGTGATAAATACATTATATTAATCTTCTTTTTACTATTCTTACTCATATGTAAAACCTTTTCTTTTTCTATTAAACCTGACCAAAACTGGGAAAAGACTCATTAAATAATAAATAAGCAATTTTATATCAAATCCTTCCTTTAAAGATTCAGATATTTGGCTTCTAGCTTTTCGGGTCCTGCCAGAATAAAGAAGGTAGTGGACCTTCTGTCTGCAGAACATTTGCTTTTTATTTATATCTTTATGCTTTCCAGTTTTTCCATCCTGGTATTCCATCAAATTTAAAGCTTCATAACTATCTGAACCGTTTTTTATTCTTTCAAAGTAAAACTGTTTTGCAAGATTTTCAAAAAAACTTTGTATATCCCTTTTGGCATAAGTTATTGATGAAAACATCAACCTCTCTTTCACAAGAACATCAGCAATATTCCCAATAGTACAATTATTTGACATCAGATTAAGGTAAAAGTCATAATCCTGTGAGTATCTGAACTTATTACGATATATTATCTCTCCTTCATTTCTGAACATTATTGTGGAATGGTTAAAGTAATTATGTTTTAGGAGATTTTTCTTTATATAATCTATGCCAGTATTCGCCAGCACCTTACATATAGTCTGGTCATTTTCATCTATTAATTCAAAAGATGAACCAATCAAATGATAAACACTGTTTTTTTCAAGAAAATCATATTGTGTTTTCAATCTATTTTTTAAAGCTATATTGCCTGCATCAAGCCGGGCTATATATTTTCCTTCCGAGTTTTCTATTCCTTTTATTAATGAATTTGTTAAACCTATATTTTTATCGTTTTTTAGATATTTTATTCTTTTATCCTTAAACTTATTAATTATATTCAATAAATCATAACCACATTCATCGTCAACAATTATGAATTCGAAATCTCTCAAGGTCTGATCTAACACACTGGCTATCGATGCCTCAATATATTCTTTATATTCAAAAACACTCATTAATACGCTTACTTTTTTGAATGTATTACCCATAGATTTTTAAAAGGAGATTTTTCAAGTAATTTTTGTTAATAAAACTAATCCTTCAAAGATGTAAAAATATTTGGAATATATACTGCGATTAAACCTGCTACTATGCTGGCAAATATTACAATTATAACATTCTTTAAATAATCAGCGTTTATTGGTTCTGAAGGAATAATCGGTTCCTCGATAATCTCAATATTACTGATATATAATTCCTGGTTATTTTCCAGATTATATTTTATTTTATCCAGATCAAATAATATTGCTTCCCTGGATTTAAGATGGGCTTCATTATTCAGATCATCTCCGTTTTCACTTTTAGCTCCAGCTATTTCCTCCTCAAGCCTCTGAATCTCTAAATCAATATCTTGAACCAGATTGTCAAATACCATAGCTTTATTTTCGATATAATCTGATAGATATGTATTTATGAATGTTTGATTGATTAAAAAAGAGTCTTCAGCATCAGAGTAAGTAATAACAACTTTTACTATTTTATTGCCTCTATCAATAAAGGTCCTCAAAGTTTCTCTTAGTTCTACCTTTTCTATATCAATATTTACTTTATCAAAAACTTTCTCGAGCAATTCATCACTACGTATCCCCTTTGAAATACCGACCAAAGTTGAACTTTTAAGCTCGTCAATATCCAACCCGGGTGCAAAAATACTCAAATCTTTTGCTTCTTCCGGATAATACTTATATAAGTTGTCTTCATAATAAACATCACCAAGCTTCAAAATAGATTGAGACTGGAATACAGGAGTTTTTAGAAAAGTGATCAAAAGACCTATTATTAGAATTATCAAGAAAAAACCTATAAATAACCATTTTTTTTTAATAAAAATTTTTACCAGATCTTTGAGGCTTATAATATTTTTATATTTTGTTTGTACTTTTTTATTCATATTCAATCCTTTTTAGTTATTTAAATTTATTAGAAAGTATTAAAGTATGGAAGTGCAACATCGATTTTAGAATACTTTTTATCATACTCAATGTCATATTGATCTCTATCGATTACTATTATTTCATTGTTCCTATTTAGAATATCATAAATCCTATAAATTTCTTCATTATTGTGAGTTATTGAGATCTTTTTGTAACCTTTAGAATCAATATAATCCAGGTATTCCTTATTTTGAAAATCAGGAGAGATCGATATATACCTGATTTTATAGTTTTTGGTAATGTCTTCTCCCGATATCATATACTCAATAGCATTACTAGAATTATATACTATCATTTCACCTCCCATATAGATAAAATTAAATGCTGAACCATGGTGGGAGACTAATCCTCCGGTAAAAGTTTTGTCCTTACGCAAAAGGTAGGCTGCGCTCTTAATCCCTAACTTATGCCCATAGACATAACCTGCAGGAACTTTTCCGGGAGAATAAAATGCAGGATATTTATTCTTATTTAAAGACAAATCATTAAAAAGTATGAAAGTATGATAAAAATTCAAACATAGAAGTATTATTAAAAATAGATTTAGGATAAGTTTCGGTGTTGGTATCTTATTTGAAATTTTAAATTTAGAATGTTTTCTGTGAAATAGTATTTCATCTGCAGATCTATATGCATAGGCGATAAAAAATAAGGCAACTGGATAACTATTCATCAAGTGTCCGTTCTCGCCTTTCGTAAGAAACATCCAGATTATAAAATGCAATGAGAATAATAGTATGGACCGTATTAAGATTCCGGGTATCTTTGCCTTCTTCATTATAGTTATGACAACTAAAAAAATAATGGATATTATAAATATAGCAACAAAATAAATTGAATAGCTGGTAATAAATCCGAAGACAAATTCTTTAAGATTAAAAGATAATGCCAGCCCAGATTGCCTTCCAATAAAATGGTCATAAGTTGCATTATCAGCTCCAGTCAGCTGTCTTGCAAGTATGAACTCATAGTAAACAAAGGACGCAAAAAGAATAACCGGTATTATCAAACTTTTAAATAGTCTTTTAGCTCCTATCTTTTTAATATTTAAGAGGATCAAAATGAAAAAATAAGGAATGAAAAAATATGCATCCGGAACTGTGATCAATGCCATAGCCAAAAATATCAGACACAGATGAAGGTCCTTAAATCTCCCTATTTGATCTTTATTTTTATGATATAAATATCTTTCTATGAATAAAAATGCAAGAAGAATAAAAAATATATAGAAACCTACACCTATTGAGCTTTTAAAAAGACCTACAGCACCAGAAACAGAATAAGTAAGGATCAGGACATTAAGTGACTTTTTCTCAAGATATAGTTTTCCGATTTTATAGATTACAAATAGAGTAAGAATCGTAATAATTGCGCTTGGCATCCTTGAAGCCAGTTCCGTTACTCCAAATAGCAAGATGAAAGGCACCTGGATAAGTATTACGAAGGAAAAGGTAGAATTATTATAGAATGCTGTAGCATTTGCAAGTGATTGATTCTTCAGGCCCAGTATAAATCTGGAAGCATATAATAGAGTCTGCGCTTCATCTTCTCCCCAGAACTCAATTTTTCCAAGATTGTAAAGACTCAGGAATGCACATACTGCTAAAGAGATTAATAATACTTTATTATCTTTTAACCAATTTAATAATTGAATATTTTTAAAACTTCTATCTTTTACAGTCATAATATCCAGCAGCCTTGGATTAGAAAATTACCGAAATTATATACTAAAGGAATTATTATTCATATATATAATTAACTCCGGATACTTCTATAAAGCCATGCATTATATAGCAGAATAATAATTATTCTATTAATAACCAACCCTATTAATCTAATAGAATATAAGATCAAAGAACATGGTATAATCTATTGGAAGATCAGCGTGGTAGTACAGAGTGATCAACCGAAAATTTTCGGATGACCTTTACTTTAATCTTGAAATAAGTTATTTTATTACAAATTCAAAACTGTTAGGTTTAAACTGATGAATAGAACAATAAAAAAAGGAGTTATTCCTGCAGCAGGTTCGGCTCAGAGATTAGGTTATCTTTCCCATTTGCTTCCCAAGACATTATTCCCGATCTATGACCGGCCGATATTCCATCATTTGATCAACCAGATGGAATCTATTGGTATTGAAGACATATATGTTATTGTAAATGTACATAAAGAGAAGATAATAGAGTATTATAAAAGTATTAGATCTGATTTAAGATCCAGGATTCATTTTATCGAGCAAAGACAATTAAATGGCCTGGCCAATGCAATTCTTCTTGCTGAAAAGTATATCAAGAACGAACCCTTTTTAACCATATTGGGTGATGAATGTATTATTACATGGTCGTTAAATCCTGTGATTGAATTTTTCTATAAAAATAAATCAGTAGTTACAGAAGTTGTTATTAAAGAAAAAAGCATAGATATACTGAGACAGACATGTTCAGCAAATATTAGAGAAAATGGGCAGATCATTGAAATTTTAGAAAAACCTGAAAAACCTCCTTATATGATAAGGGGGTGTGGCATATATGTCTTTAGCCCAGAAATATTTGATTATATCAGAAGTACCCCTGTCCACCCCACGAGAGGAGAAAAAGAGATCACCCAGACAATAAATGATTTAGCCAAGACGGGTAAAGCTTATGGACACTTCATAGATGGTGAAAATATTAATATAAATGACCCGGATGAACTATTGAAGGCAAGTCAGCTGTTTAGAAAATATTCCACTAATAATATTTCTAAAACACTCACCTAATTCCTTAAATATTCGAGATATCTTTAGCATTCTTTTGATACTGCTTAATCAGCTTTTTGAGGTTTGCGCAAAATAGTTTATAGACCCATAATAAGTAAATAATAATTCCTATACCCTAATACCCTTATTTGTTCTTTCATTTAAAGATAAAAATTCATCAATTAGGTTGGGGTCAATTTTATTATTCATTATCATATAATTGCTTTGGTGGTAAAAGTATTCCCAGTGTTCCTTATCAATTTTTTTATTAGCTTTTATAAACTCATCATATATTTCAGTACCTAGATACGGTGCTACAATGCTCAAACTATAATAATCCGCATCTATTTCTTTAGCAAATTCAATAGTTTCTCTTATATCTTTATTGGTTTCACCCGGAAAACCTGCCATCAAGTATACAGTCAGAGGTATTCCAACTTTATTAATGATATTAACGCCTTTTCTTATCTTTTCCTTTGTAAGACCCTTCTTTATCTTCTTTATTATTCTTTCACTACCGGTTTCTACTCCAATTTTAATTCTTATACATCCAGATTTTTTCATCAAATCAATAAGTTCATAGTCAATACAATCAACCCTGGTATCACATTTCCATTTGAGTTCTAAATTCTGTTCGATCATTCCTTTACAAATTTCTTTTGCCCTTTCCTTTCGCAAAGTAAAAGTATCGTCGACGAAATATAATAATGGAGAATTAAAGGTTTTTTTCAGATATATTAGTTCTTCTAAAACATTTTTAGCTGACCTAAACCTTACTTTTCTTTTCCAGATCTTGTTACTGGCACAATATATACAAGTAAATGGACAACCGCGACCCGTGATGAGATTTCCGTAGTCCATATTCTTAGTACTGTTTATAAATAAATCCCTACTTGGAAAAGGAAGTGAGTTTAAGTCCTCAATAAAAGGTCTCTGAAAATTATTGATTATTCTACCATTTTTTTTATAGGACAAACCTTTAATTTCTTCAATAGATTTTCCCTCAACTAACTCTAAAAAGGTTAATTCACCTTCTCCTCTTACAAGATAATCAAAATCATTATTAGCTAAAGTTCCTTCAGGATCAATAGTCGGATGTGCACCTCCAACTACAATTTTACATTCAACATTTATTCTCTTAACAAAATTAGCAATGATCTTAGCCACCTTGTAATTAGCAGTAAACATAGTAATACCCAATATATCAGGACCAAAATCTTTTATGGTCGAAAAGACTTCCTCCCATATTGGATTTTTTACATCATTAATCACATCTTTAAAATTTTCATAATTATTAAATATTTGTCTCTGGTTTAAATATTGATCACTATCAACATAATCAGCATTATAGATTTTTACATCATGTCCATTTTCTTTCAGTACCGCTGCAATATATGAAAGACCCAGATTTATTCCATTATGATGACTCCCCATCAACCTATAAAAGGGGGGGGATACAAGCATGATCTTTGGTTCAATATTATTTAACAATTCAAACTTCTCCAAATCTAATTATTAATTTTTTATATTATATATTATTTTTCAGAATAATATATAATGAGTCTCATAATCCACTTATCAGTAGCTGCCTCTCCCAGTTCATTTCATGATATCGGAGCATTACCAGACCTGGTTAACTCACATGAAAAAATCCTTGGCATTCCAAATTGAATGGCTCAATACCAAGTATGATTCCAAAGAATGCTTTAAATATCTTCAGAATAAAAATATAAAAACTACAGCAAAAACTGAGACCAAGACAAACAAACCTGGCTGCTTTTCAAGAGATAAGTTTATATATGATAGCATTAGGGACTATTATATCTGTCCCGGTAGCAAGATATTAAAAGATAATCTAAAAGTTATACCCATAATCATATAGCTTACAAATCCAGTAAAAAGACTGTAGCTTATGCCCGATAAAGGAAAAGTGTATATCCAGAAAAGGCAATTATAGAACAGTGTCCCATTATGATAGTTCCTGTTATTTAAAAGCCTGAAAATGGTATCGATCATAATACAGGAGAGTCATGCAGAAACTTAGGAGTACAGTTATTGAGGGGTTTCTCAGTCCGGCAAAAGTACATCATGATATGAAAAGATCTGAATTCAAGGGACTTTTAAAAGTTGAAATTCAGTCTCTACTTACTGCTACTTCACTAAATTTAAAGATAATGGTAAGGATATTTGATATAAATAAGTTAAAATCGGGACTTTCAAGGGAAATTTCAGGTATTATTCAAACCGGAATATATGTCTTAAGGAATTTAATAAAAGAATTAGTTTTCAACTGTTTTAAGTAACAGCCCCAATCTATTACAGACTCTTGTAAACTATTTATCTCAATTTCTTCTTTTTAAAGTGTAAAATAATTAATAAAATAATTATTATTAAAAAAATGGATATACTTATGCTGGAGGTAATGTGAAAATAACTTGGAGTATATTCAAATATTATAGTATGATTACCAGGTTATATATATGCCGCTCAAAATCCCATTAGTTTTATAAATATTAGTTTCAATACCATCAATAAAGGCCTTCCACCCAGGGAAATAGGTATTGGAAAAAACTAGGAATGAATTATTGACCTTTCCCTGATCTTTAGTCCAGTTTTTAGGTTAAAATCTAAGCCAACTGAGGGTCCCCCAAAAACTATACTTTAAAATCATCAGAAAGGGATTATTGATATATTAAAAAAGAAGGATTATTAAACTATTTCTTTAGAGACCTCCACCAAACCTCATTTTCTCTATACCAGGAGACAGTCTTCTCAAGAGCTTCCTCAAAATCATATTCTGTATCCCAGCCAAGTTCATTTTTAATTTTACTACAATCAACAGAGTACCTGCGGTCATGACCCAGGCGGTCTTCCACCGGCTTTATCATCTCTTCTGTCTTTCCAAGAAGCTCTATAAGTTTCTTAGTTATCCATACATTGGGCTCTTCATTGCCTGCTCCAATGTTGTATATCTCCCCTAACTTACCTCCATGAAGGACTAGATCAAGTGCGCTGCAATTATCGTCTATATATATCCAGTCCCTTATATTCATACCATCTCCGTAAAGCGGGACTTTTATATTGTCAATAAGATTGGTAACAAATAGAGGTATCAGTTTCTCGGGATACTGGTATGGTCCAAAATTATTAGAGGTTCTTGTTATTATCACCGGGGTATCATAGGTCTTGAAAAAGGACCTTACTATCATCTCAGCTCCAGCTTTTGAGGCTGAGTATGGGCTATTGGGAAGAAGTGGATCCCCTTCCTTGAATGAGCCTTCCTCGATGGAGCCGTAAACCTCATCGGTGCTTATCTGCAGGAATAATTTACAGTTATTGGCCTTCGCTGCTTCAAGCAGGACAAATGTCCCATAAACATCTGTCTTTATGAAAACACCTGGCTCCTCAATGGACCGGTCCACATGTGATTCAGCAGCAAAGTTTATAACCGCATCTACTTTATTATTATTGAAAATACCGGAGACTACCGCATCATCTGCAATATCACCTTTTACGAATTCATAATTAGGATTATTCTCAATATCCTTAAGGTTTTCAAGATTTCCAGCGTAGGTAAGCTTGTCCAGGTTTATTATTTTGTAATCAGGATACTTAGCCATCATATAATGGATGAAATTGCTCCCTATAAAGCCAGCTCCACCTGTTATAAGTATTGTTTTGAATTCTCTATTCTCCAAAGTATCTCCTATCCGTCTTTTCTATTCCAGTCATAAGGGGTATCAGGACTGTGCGGGTCCACCCTGAACTCATCAGGCTCATCGTAATTATATACTTCAGTTGGAAGATTTATGCACATGGCCTCAGTCTCCCCGATGCACTTAAAACCATGAAAAACATAATTTGGTATT
>SDBT01000416.1_pt1 | contig 66877 bp, 54 predicted proteins | sample 2277101 | NCBI WGS metagenome assembly SDBT01 (sample SAMN10404973, study PRJNA504765) | marine sediment metagenome | isolation source: marine sediment core GS10_PC15, 103 cmbsf | place: Arctic Ocean: Southern Knipovich Ridge | collected 2010 | reverse complement strand
GCATAGCGGTGGCAAGTGTGCCGCTCCGTAATTGCGGTGAAGTATCGAGGGCGCCGAGGCGTGCGGCCGGCAAGGCGCGAGGAGTTACAATAGCGGTGCCTATTGTGACGACGAGTAACGCGGCAGGCCGGAATGCATCGGCGACCGAATACCAGTGCAATTGCGGAACGGTGCACAAGGCGAGGAGGCGGAACGCAGCAGGTCGGGATGCGGCGCCGCTCGAATGCAACGGTTGTTGCGTGACAGGGCACCCGTAAAGCATTCCGGCACGATGTGTCGATTGTGTTGTGATCGGTGAACATGGTGGCATCGTATCAGCGGTAACCCGTCAGGGGCAACCGCGAAGCCGTCATGGTCGATTCGGTGTGGACAATTCCGTGCAGGGCGACTTACAATAAAAGATTAGTTGATTTGCGCGAATCCACCTGGCCGCTTTCAGTATGATATGACGAACGAACAAATAATATATATGAGGGCTCTTCTTCGGAATCTGGAATCCGTCGATTCTGTGGATGGTGTCTTTCAGTGTCTGGTGGACGGGGCGGCTACACTCCTTTCGGCGGATAAGGTGTCGGTAATTGCCCGAACGGAGACCGGTCTGCTTCAGGTTCGCGCTCTCCACTGGCCAACGGTCGAATCCGCCGAAGGGATCGCCGGTCTTGTGCTGACGACCGGTGACCCGATCCTGGTCACCGATATCACGAAAGACCCCCGACTCCTCAGTTTCCGGACGGCACGCTATTCGAGCTCCTCATTCATGAGCGTACCGGTGATCTCTTCCGGCAAACCGGTAGCTGTCCTGAACGTAACCGATAGCCAGACTCGTGCTCCCTTCACCCAGGCTGATCTCGAACTGGCCGGCCTGGTCGCGCAAATGGCGGGCATGAGTCTCGATCGCCACCGATTCCTGGCGAGCATCGATCAGCTGCAGAAGGAATCGGTCACCGATGCCCTCACCGGCCTCGGCAACAGACGTCATTTCGAACAGCGGATGACCAGTGAGATCGGGCGGGCACGCCGTTTCAGCCAACCGATGAGCCTCATCATGCTCGATATCGACGATTTCAAGACGTACAACGATACCTATGGTCACCCCGCGGGTGACACCGCCCTCAAGGCCCTTTCACGTGTCCTGCTGGTGAATGTTCGTGCGATCGATGATGTCATCCGGTATGGCGGTGAGGAATTCGCGATCATCCTTCCGCAGACACCGATCGACCTGGCCACGGTGGTCGCCGAACGTATCAGGGCGGCGACCAACCGGATCGAACTCGAAGAAATATCCGGATCGGCCCGGGGCCGGTTCAGTGTCTCCATCGGAGTTGCCGCGTACCCCAGGGATTCCAGGGATGAACAGGAGCTGTTGAGCCACGCCGATATCGCACTCTATATAGCCAAGGCTGAAGGCAAGGACAGGGTAGTGGTCTTTGAGCACCTCAAGGATGATGATCGCCGAAGCCATCGCAGGATCCCCATCCGGCTGACCACGATTCTGAGCGGTGAAGATGCCAGTGGAGATTTTGAAGAGCAGTCGATGATCCGAAACATCTCTTCAGGAGGCGCACTGGTCAGTTACCGGAGGGACATCATTCTCAATACTCCGCTCCGGCTTGAGATCCAGAGCCCCATTGTCGCGCTTGAGGGATCACCGCACTTTCTGGAAATCGAGGGCAGCCTGGTGCGTGAGGAACGCACCGAGGAAGGACTGTTCGGCGCGGTTGCCTTCAGCAGGGAGCTGGCGCAATTCTCCTGAGTAACCTCCAGTGCCCTAGTGCCCTGTCACTTTTTCACTTCACCAGACCACTCAGGATTACCCATCTTGCAATTCCATGAATGATATGACACAAGAAACCGCGTATCCACGGATCGACATTAAACGGGGACACGACCGTCGTGTCCTCAAAGGACATCCGTGGATCTTCAGCAACGAGCTTGCCTCCAGCCCTGCCGATCACACACCGGGAGAGCTGGTTCGGGTGCATGACTCGAAGGGACGGTTTATCGGGACGGGGTACGTCAATCCCCATTCCCTGATCGCCGTCAGACTGATCAGGCGAACCGAGGGGGCGGTCGACGAGCAATACCTGGCAGGCAGGATCGATGCAGCGCTTGCGCTCCGTGATCGCATCTACCCGGGTGAAGACGCCATCAGGCTTATCTACTCAGAGAGCGATGGCCTGCCCGGCCTGGTGGTGGACAGGTATGGAGACCATCTGGCGGTGCAGGTCACGACCGCGGGCATGGAACTGCTTCTGCCCGGGATCCTTGATCATCTCCAGTTGCGAACCGGCGCCCGCTGCATGGTTGCCAGGAACGATATCGGTATACGCAAGCTGGAAGGGCTCGAAGAGCGGGTGGAGATCCTCAGGGGAGAACTCGATCCGGCTCTGGAAATCGGGTACGAGGACCTGCGGCTGAACGTGGATCTGCTGGGGGGCCAGAAAACAGGCCTCTTCCTCGATCAGCGGGATAATCAACGGACCCTTCTGCCGTACTGTTCGACGGGCGAGGTGCTCGACTGCTACTGCTATCAGGGAATCTGGTCTCTCCTGGCGCTCAGACACGGCGCTTCGCACGTTACCGGTATCGACACCTCATCCGATGCACTCACCCTTGCCGCCGCCCATGCGACGGCGAACGATCTGGCCGATTCCGTCGAATGGGTTCGTAACGAGGTCCTCGAGGCGTTGAAGGAGTATCGAACACTGAAGCGTGAATTCGACCTGGTGATCGTTGATCCACCGGCATTCGTAAGAAGCAGGAAGCACCTGAAGGCGGGTCTGCGGGGGTATCTCGATCTGAACCGGAAGGCGTTTGCGGTTGTCGCGTCCGGCGGTGTTCTGGTGACCTGTTCATGCAGTCAACACGTCCGGCCGGAGATGTTCCTCGATACCGTCTCCCACGCGGCGGGACTTGCCGGAAGGCATGTCAGGGTTCTCGCCGCGCTTGGTCAGAGCAGAGATCATCCACCCCTGCTGGCCGCCCCTGAGACCTCCTATCTGAAATGCCTTGCCCTCCATGTGGAGTAAGATCACGCGGTGAAGAGGCAGGTGACGGATAAGCCGGGGCCGGCTGTCGAGGCCACGGGAGGCCTGCCGCTTGGTAGTCACGTGTCGATCGCCGGCGGTGTCTCTCTCGCTTTCAGTCGCGCGGAGGAAGTCGGGTGCGCGGTCGCCCAGATCTTTGTGAAGAACAACAACCGCTGGCGGGGAGCGCGACTGACGACAGAAGAAATAGACTCCTTCTGGGCGGAACGGGAGCGGACGGGGATCTGGCCCGTCATAGCGCACAATACGTACCTGGTGAATCTTGCTTCCGCCGATCCGGCGATCAGGGAGCGATCGATCGCCTGCACCGTCGATGAGCTGAAGCGCTGCCAACACCTCGGCCTGCCCGGACTCGTGATACATCCGGGCGCTCATGGTGGAGCGGGGGTTGAAGAGGGGGCGCGCCGGGTGAGGGCGGCGCTCCACCGCGTTTTCGACCGGACGCCGGATGTGGCGACCAGGATCCTGCTTGAGACGACGGCCGGACAGGGAACCACGCTTGGGCGGAGTGCTGAAGAACTGGCGATGTTGCTGGAGATGATCGGCGCGCCCGATCGAACCGGTATCTGCCTCGACAGTTGCCATATTTTCGCTGCCGGGTATGAGTTGCGCTCGTCCCGTGGGTACGAGCGGACGATTCGGGAATTCGAAGCCACAGTCGGACTGGCGCGTATCCGGGCCATCCACCTGAACGACAGCAAAAAGCCGCTGGGTTCGTTCAGGGATCGGCACGAACACATCGGAGAGGGTGAGATCGGGGATGCCGGGTTCCGCAACATCATGAACGACAGGCGTCTCCGAGAAATTCCCAAGGTGCTTGAGACCCCGAAGGAGGGGGACGCGGACCTCGTGAACCTGGCGCGATTGCGCCGACTTGCACTACGGTAGATATTCTACATGGAAGCCTGTCTCTGACAGGTTTCTATAGATCATCTGGAACATCTCAGGAGGCTCTTCCGTACCATGTGATGTTTCGGACACCCTGAGTACACCGTTATTGCGCAATGGTGTACTCACCACCATTGAGCAGGCGAGATACACACGTGGATATAGTTCGAGAACCCAAAAAGAAGACGGGCCGATACATCTGGATAACGGTGGGAGTGCTGGCGTTGATCGCTGTCACCCTCTGGCTGCGCGGGCTGGAACCGGCGGCGCCGACTGTAGATGGGGCGATCATATGGACCGACACCGTCAAGAAGGGCGATATGCTGCGCCGTGTGCGGGGTACCGGGAACCTGCGTCCGAAGAATATCCTGCTCATCACCGCGACGACCGGCGGCAAGGTCGAAAAAATATTCGCCGAACCGGGTCTCAAAGTGGAGCCCGAAACCGTCCTGCTCATACTCAGTAACCCCGATGTGGAACTCGACGCCCTTGAAGCCCAGCAGCAGCTCGTCGGCGCGGAAGCCAATCTCGAGAATCTCAGAGGTACGCTCGAGACCGGCCTGCTCAACCAGCAGGTCACGGTCTCCATCGTCAACAACCGGCTCCGGGACGCTCGACGCACCCTCGATTCCTTCAATGAAGTCAGGGAAGAGGTCTCACTCCTCGACCTGCAGCGTACCCAGGATGAGGTGCAAGTGCTGACCTCCCAGCTGGAGATCGAAGAGCGGACCCTGCAACTGATGTCGGAGAGCATGGAGCGCACCCTGAACGCCGAGCAGGATCGTGTGGAGCGATTTCGTGATCTGGCTGAGTTCCAGCTGGACCGGGTAAATGCTTTGCATGTGAAGGCGGGAACGGAAGGGATTCTGCGGGAGCTGCAGCCCGAAACGGGACAGTGGATCCCGGCAGGACAGACCCTCGGTGTCATCATCCAGCCGGGCGCGCTGGAAGCGGTGGTCAGGATCCCGGAAGTCCAGGCCAAGGACGTTCTGGTCGGACAGGAGGCGACCGTTGATACCCGCGCCACGGGCGGGCGGGCTATTCGCGGCCGCGTGTCGCGTATTGACCCCTCAGCCTTCGGTGGGTTGGTAACCGTTGACATCGAAATCCTGGATGAACTCCCCCGCGGCGCGCTGGCCGATCAAAGTGTGGAGGGGATCATCACCATCGAGCGACTTGAGAATGTGCTGAACATGAAACGACCAACCATCGGTCAGGCCAACAGTACGGTGGGAATGTTCAAGGTCGTTGATGACGGACAATATGCCGTACGCGTCACCGTTCAGATCGGACAGACCTCTGTGAACAGTGTCGAGATACGGGGAGGCCTGGAAGAGGGGGATGTGGTAATTCTCTCCGATATGGCCAGATGGGACGAATTCGACCGTGTGAGGATCCGGAGATAGTCCGGACCGCAAGAAACTCTGGAAGGGAAGAGAATGGATAACGTCGCAAAACAGCCACTGATCAGACTGGAGGGTGTAAGCAAGGTCTTTTACACCGAAGAGGTGGAGACTCACGCGCTTCACGCCATCCAGCTCGAGATCCAGTCGGGAGATTACATTTCTATTGCCGGTCCTTCCGGTTGCGGGAAGACGACACTCCTGTCGATCCTGGGGCTCCTCGATACACCCTCGGAGGGAACGTATCTGCTCGATGGAGATCCCGTGCAGAACCTGACACTCGCCCAGCGGGCGCGGATCCGCAACCAGGCGATCGGCTTCATTTTTCAGGCCTATAACCTGATCGGTGACCTGACCGTCTTCGAAAACGTGGAACTGCCCCTCACTTACCGCGGCATGCCGTCGGCGGATCGCAAGAAGAGGGTGCAGGAGTCACTGGAGCGGGTTGGGATGGAACATCGGATGAAGCATTACCCTTCCCAGCTCTCTGGTGGTCAGCAGCAGCGGGTAGCGGTGGCTCGCGCCATCGCGGGACGTCCCCTGATCCTGCTCGCTGACGAGCCCACGGGGAACCTCGACTCCACCAACGGTGAGGCCGTAATGGAACTGCTGGATGAGCTGCACCAGGACGGCGCCACCATCTGCATGGTAACGCACGATCCCCGCTACGCTCACCACGCGAAGGAGCACATCAATCTCTTCGACGGACAGATCGTATCGGATACCAATGGGGAGAAGGTTTCTCAGCTGGAAAAGAGCGGTTTCGACGTCGCCTAGTGTCCTGTCAGGTGACAAACGTCGGCACCGAGAGTGACGCCGTGCCAGACCGACAAGGCGCGGTGACGAGGCATAGCGGTGGCTATGGCGAGGAGGCGCAACGCAGCCGGTCGGGATACGGCGCCGCTCGAATGCGACGGTTGTTGCGTGACAGGGCACTAGGAATTGTTCCTCCAGCCGGAACGACCGAACCCGTACTGACACACTCTCCTTATCTCATGTGGCACGGCGGCTTTGCCGCCGCGCCACGCTGGGGCAGGCCGGGGATACCGGTGAGAATCAGTCGCCGATCTCCGACTGCGTATGACATAACGGCAGGTGGGAGCCGATGATCAGACTCGGAGAACTCGAAAAATATTATCAGACCGGACCGACCCGAACGTATGTGCTCAGACGGATTGATCTGGATGTAAGGGATGGGGAGTTCATTTCGGTCATGGGCCCCTCGGGGTCCGGGAAGACCACCCTGCTGAGTATTCTCGGGATGCTCGATGGGGAGTGGAATGGTGAATTCACCTTCCTGGATCATCAGGTGCACTCCATGAAGCCGAAGCAGCGGGCAGCTCTCAACAAGCAGTACATCGGTTTCGTCTTCCAGCAGTACCATCTGCTGGAGAGTCTTACCGTGTATGAAAACATCGAGATACCGCTCTCCTACCGAAATGTGAAGCAGTCGAAGCGGGCCGCCATAGTTGCGGATATCCTCGATCAGTTCCAGATCGTCGGGAAGAAGGACCTCTATCCCAGTCAGCTCTCGGGAGGACAGCAGCAGCTTGTGGCCGTCGCCAGGGCGGTCGTGGCAAGCCCGAAGCTGATCCTTGCCGACGAACCCACCGGGAATCTCCACTCCCGGCAGGGGCAGGAGGTCATGGACCTTCTCAAGTCACTGAATGAGGATGGCACCACGATCATACAGGTCACCCACAACGAGAAGTGGGCCGGCTATGGAGACAGGATCATCAATCTCTTTGATGGATGGATCGTGGACGAGCCTCACACCTGATACTGAAGAGACGGCCCATAAGGGGGCTACCATGATGAGATCGACAGAGCGGGAACCCCGGAAGACAGGGATCACAAGGGACCTCGTGTCATGTCAGGTGACAGACGTCGGCACCGAGAGTGACGCCGGGCCCGGCCTGCAAGGCGCGGCGACGAGGCATAGCGGTGGCTATGGCGAGGAGGCGGAACGCAGCCGGTCGGGATTCGGCGCCGCTCGAATGCGACGGTTGTTGCGTGACAGGGCACTAGTTGCTGGCGCGGTGATATTCATGATCGCCGGGATGATCTCACCCCGGGTATCAGCGCAGCAGGGGGGGGGCGAGCTTGGACCGTCGGGCAGCATCTTAACCCGGGATGACGCCGACCTGATCTTGACACTGCAGGATGCGGTCGACCAGGCTCTGGAACGCTCCTTTTCGATCTATGTTCTGAAACAGCAATACCTGCAGACTTCATACCTGCTCGAAAACGCCAAGAGACAGCTCCGTACCCGCATCGACTGGAACTCCACCCTGCCCGGGATCAACCAGGGAATCACACCCGAATTATTGAGCACCGGGGGCGGGGCTCCGGAACTTGTGTTTCTGCGCAATAGCTCCAAGTGGATTCACGGTGAACTGAATGTTGTCCAACCGCTGATCACGAATGGACAGATCATTCTCTCCACCAGCGTTGTGGGGTTCGACGCCTTCCAGAAACTTCCTGACCTCCAGGTGGATGCTCGTTCAGTCCAGCCCACGATCGGGGTCCAGTTCAATCAGCCTCTCTTCCAGTACAACCAGGTCAAGGGAGCATTGCAGAACGCCGAACTCTCGCTGGAAGGTCTGCAGCTGAGCTACACCGAGGATGAGCTGCAGCGCATCAACCAGGTATCGAGACAGTTCTACGCCCTGTTCGCCCAGCAGACCGCTCTCGGTCTGGCCGACACGCTCTACCAGCAGAGCGAGCGGAATCATGGTTCCGGGGTCAATCGGTTCAACGCCGGCCTGCTGGCACAAACAGACGTCATGCGGCTCGATGTAACACGGATGAACGACCTCGACGCGCTCGAGAGCGCAAGAAATCTGCTGGAGCAGCAGCAGTTCGCATTCAACCGTCTGGTCGGACTCCCCCTCGACCAGCGTGTCTGGGCTGAAGCCAGCATCGAATACCGGCCGATCGAAGTCGATCTCGACCGGGCGCTGCAGCTTGCCTTTGAGAACCGCTCCGACATGCGGCGCGCTGAGATCGGACAGGAACTGCTCGATCTGCAGTTGAAACAGCAGAGGAGCATCGGTCGTCCCGACCTCCAGCTCAATGTCGGGTACGACCTCACCGGGAACTCAAGCCTGTCGGCTCTGCCCGGAGATGACTGGCAGGTCCATATCGAAGAGGCTCTGAACAGGGATAATCGCAGTCCGAACACGAACGTGACCCTGACTTTGCAGATCCCGCTTTTTGACTGGGGCAGGAACGCTTCCCTTGTGGAACGGCTCACGTCAATGATCCAGGTCACCGATCGGCAGGTGGATGAAGTCCGTCAGGAACTGATCAGGATGGTGACCGATCGGGTGCGGGCTGTGGAAAGCGCGATGCGGCGCTTTGCGATCCAGGAGGCGAACGTACAGGTCGCCGAGGCCTCCTACGGATTCACCCAGAGACGGTTCGACCGGGGTGAAATCACCTTTACCGAGCTGGCGCAGGCCCAGGACCAGCTTTCAAGGACCCGCACGCTCCACCTGACCGCCCTCATCGGGTATGAGATGGCCAAGGCGGACCTCAAGGAGATCACCCTCTGGGACTGGGAGACGAATCTGCCCGCAAGTCAGCGCACGCAACCTCCGGAACCTTTTGAGAGGAACCGCCGCCGGGGCCGCTGAAATTCTGAAGGAAGAGCCGTTCACATGGACGCACTCCCGTCCGATCTCCGCTTCGGTCTCAGATCGCTCCTGCGGAAGCCGGAGATTACCCTGGCCGCCATCCTCGCTGCGGTGCGCCTCCTCGCCACGCCTTGCCGGTCAAGCACGGCGTCACTCTCGGTGCTGACATTTGCTGCGTGACATGACACTGAGACCGATCTCGTCATTGCTCCCGCATCACCAGACCGTTACTGTCTGAGCATGTGCGCATTTCGACGCGGAAAAGTCGCTGAAGAAGAGGAGGTCCGGTACGTTCCCGAGGGGCGATTGAGCGGTCTGCTGGCCCGGACTCATGAGTGGCTCGCTGAGAACCGGTTCAGGGGTCCGGCGAAAATGGCCGGGAGGGTATGTCTCCTGATGATGATCGTCAGCGACTACCACAGCGGTAGGTACAGGCGTCTGCCGATGAGGACGATCTGGACGATTGTCTTCGCCCTGCTCTATATCGTGGGACCGTTCGACCTCATACCGGACATCATACCAGGGCTCGGGTGGCTCGATGACGCGTTCGTGGTCGGCCTCGTGTTCCGGGCGATCACTCACGATCTGCGGCAGTATTGCGAGGACAACGATCTCAATCCGAGGCCATTCGGGCTCTAGAGTGTCATGCCACGTTTGTTGCGTGACAGGGCTCTAGAGTGTCATGCCACGGTTGTTGTGTGACAGGGCACCAGTCCGTAATTGCGGAACACGGAGAGTCGAGGGCGGGTGGTGGAAACTGAACTGAATCTACGAGGCTCTACCGTAGAGGAAGCACTGGCGCTCCTGTCACGGTTTCTTGCCGATACGGCCCGGCAGGGAATCGGGCGCGTCAGGATCATCCACGGCAAGGGGATGAGGAGCCCCGACGGATTCTCTGTCGTCCGGGATTCCGTGAAACGATACCTTGAGACGGCGCTCGATGAAGGAACGATCCGGGACTTCCGCCTCGGCAATGTCGGGGAGGGAGGATCCGGCGTCACGATCATCTGGCTGTAAAAAAGTCTGAAGGGTTTGAAAAGATCTGAAACTGGTCCGTATCTGAAAGTGTGATCGAGGATATGCATGGTAGCTGAGGTCGAACGGGAGTTGCTCAGAAAATGCCGGGCTGGTAACTGGGAAGCGTATGAGCCGATTGTACGTGCCTACGAGGGCCGACTGTTCGGTCTTGCCCTCGGGATCGTGCACAACGGGGATGACGCGCGCGATCTGGTCCAGGACTCGTTCGTTCGGGCGTTCAAGTCACTGGAACTCTACGACTCTGATCGCCCGTTCATCGCCTGGATCCTCAGTGTGTGCCGGAATCTGTGCATCGATTTTCTGCGGCGCCGCAAATACAGCTACTCACTCGACGCCGACGGTGAGGGACAGCCGATCCAGATGCCCGATCCGCGGGCCCGGACAGATCGGGCGGCACTGGATGGTGAAACACGATCCCTGATCTGGGAAGCACTCGGCGGTCTCAGCGATGAACACCGGGAGGTCCTTGTTCTGAAGGACATGCAGGAGATGGAATACGGTGAAATAGCTCAGATACTGAACGTGCCGCAGGGAACTGTTGCCAGCCGTGTGTACTATGCCCGGCGTGCACTTCGAGAAACTCTTGAGAGCATGGGAGTTGATTACCCATGATACCACAACACGGCAATTCAGAAGACGTTCCGACCGGCGGGGAGGCCTGTGACGATTACCGGGAGAACCTGGCTCGTTTTGTAGATGGGGAACTGCATGGTGAGGATCTGAGGGGGTTCGAACAGCATCTGGAGACATGCACGGAATGCCGGCGGGAGGTCAGTATCTTTCAGTCTCTGAAAGGAGAACTCCAGGCAATGGGAATGAAGCAACCAGACATTCCGGGGGGGAGTGTGTGGAATGACGTGAACAGGAAAGTGGCTCGTCCAATCGGTTGGATATTCACAACCATCGGATTCTTCATGTATCTGGCATACGCGGTATATACTTTCATTATATCGACAGGTAACCTGTTCGAGAAACTGGCAATAGGCCTGCTGGTGATCGGATTCGTCGTGCTCCTCGCGACGGTTGCCTGGGAACGGATCGTTGATTACCGGACAGATCCATATAAAGGAGTCGAGAAATGATCGTCACCACATCTGAGAATATCGCCGACAGGAAGGTCATCAGGACTCTCGGCCTCGTTCGCGGGAGCACTATCCGCGCTCGTCATCTCGGCAAGGACATCCTGGCCGGACTGCGTGGTATAGTTGGTGGTGAGGTCACCGAGTACACGAAGATGATGGCCGAATCGCGGGAACAGGCGATCGACCGCATGCTTGAAGAGGCTCATACGCTGGGCGCCAATGCCGTCATTTCAGTCCGGTTCATGACGAGCATGGTCATGTCGGGAGCCGCCGAGATCCTCTGCTTCGGTACCGCCGTGGTGGTGGAAGAAGAACGATAGGGAGAAGGATCCAGGGAGTTCTTCAGGGGGTCAGATACTCTTCGCTCTCCCGGGCGAGGAACGATCCGACTTCCCGCTCGAGTATCAGCCTGCCCAGCTCGAGCGGCTGGGCGAGCAGTGCCCGGGCCGACAATATTCCGCTTTCCATATCAAGAAAAACCATCAATCCCGGATCTGTGGCCCACTGTTCGAAGTGGTCAGTTCCATGAGGAGATCGAATCCGGTGAACCAGTGACCAGAGGAGATCCTCAACCCGCTGCCTCTCTGAAGGCCGCAGTCTCATTCTGGTTTCCGGAAGGAACTGAAGCGACCAGCCGGGGCCCGATCGCGGGAGGGAGAGGGAATCATCATCCAGCAGCTCATCCATCCGATCGATCTTCTCAGATGCGGTCACCGGGTTGATGATTTCAAAGAAGGGACTCATGTCGAGGTTGTGTTCGACGGCTTTCGAATCAGAAACCATATACCTGATCTCTCCACCATCGACAGCGAATGGATTCATCCCGACGGCCAGCGCGTCTTCCTCCAGTGGCAGGAGTCCCTCGATCGCGGCACGCAGAACCAGATCACCGCGGGCCTTCAGGAGGCGGATCATCTGTTCCACGGTGCCCGGTCCCTCAAGGGCAACAGGGAAGAATGGAGCAAGAACGCTGTAAGCGGCGTCGAGATTGCTCACGTCTGAAAGAAGCGGGATCACGAGCGGCCGGTGAGTCGGATACGAGATCTCTCCGAACGAGATGAATCTGCCAATGACCAGGTCGGTCTGTTCGGTGTCGGGCGGAAAGAACACCCGCGGAACCTGGTGGCACGTTGTCTCGAAGGGGGGGAGCTTCAAATGGACCAGACCGAACTCTTCATCAGGTAATGGCGAGGCTATCTGGAACAATCCCTCGAATGATTCCAGAAGTGACCTGACCGTCTGCTCACCTCCAGGCAGTCGTTCTCCTGTCCGCATCCTCTCTTCTATCAGGGATGATATGGAGGAAGTGCCGGAGAGTGTGAATCCATCGAACAACACGCCATCGAGCCAGAGATTCGAGGCCCACTCGTCCCACTCCTCATATTCCTGGGCCATCCCGCCCTGTTCGTCATCCCGGTACTGTTCCTCCCAGAGCAGATCGCTGTAGGCCTGGAACACCTCACTGTGCGATTCAGTATTCCTCCACCGCTCCACTCCGCCGACTGCCCGGTTCAGCTTCTCGATCTTCGGCCTGCAGCACCCGCCATACGTGTCACCACTTCCGCAGATGCACGGTGTGTTGCTGGCTGTTTCCGGCAGGGGGATATTTGGGGATCGCGATTCCATTGCGGTCGTAATATGCAGATAGTCCCCACGTTGGTGCAAGGGCACAGGGGGTCTACTGTCCTTCAGATGATCGGACCTTCGTGGTGAGGCCTGCGGGTATTCTGACCACCCCTGTTCGGAATCCATTCAGGTAGAGGTGTCGGGGCTTCTCCTGTCCCTCCCAGGTCAGGGCATAGATGTCGAGTATGCCCTTGTCGAGAGGAGCGCCGTACATCTGAAAAGGACAGCAGGTACCGATCCGCTCATAGAAGATCGTTTCACCCTGCGATCCCCAGAGGGAGTTGAGGTATCGAACCTGCATCGCCAGCCGATCCTCCTCTGGAGGCTCGGCATCGAATCCACCCAGATCAACCGGCTTCTTCGCAGTCCACCCGTACCGAGGATCGGTGGAGGTCTCCTCGATCCTGCGGACAGGGCCATGGCCGCTCTCTCCGAACGGCCATCCCTGTCCATCTCTGGTTTCCTCTACAAAGAGCAGGGGTGGGGACCAGGTCGATGATCCGGCACAGGATGGGAGGAGGAAAAACGTTAAAAGCGCGGCGGGAACCATCGTGATGCATATGATGCGTCTCATAAGTCTCATTACTCTATTTTCGAGTCTGCCCTTCTTTTACCTTCATTGACGTCGGAATCAGGTGCTATCCTGTTTTATCCAAAGAGCCTGACAGGCCTCTTCAATGCAAGGAGTCAACGAAATGAGTCAACCGGCCTCGACCTACGGAAGCTCAGAGGACGCATCCGGGAAAAATGGAGACAATATTCCGGTCAACACGGGATTGCGCATCCTGATGGGGATCGGGTTTCTTGCCGTCGGACTGTTCCAGGGGTTCGGGATTATCGCGGCGGAGGAATTGGCTGGAGTGTCTGCCGTGATTGATGGTCTGGGATTCTTCCTTCTTGCGGGAACCGGTGTCACCATGCTGATGGACCGGTTCTATTCGCTCTACCTGCTGCTGCTCTGGGCCATACTGGGCGCCGTTGGGGGAATCCTTGCTGAGGGACCTATAGCTCTTCCCGCCCTCTTCGCCCAGATCATGGTTGCCATAGTTGCTCTGGCCGTAATCGGTCAGCGGGGAGCCGCCGCGCGCGCGCGAGGACTTTAAAGAGAGGATTCCTTCATCGAGCGTTACGGGTCTGATTTTGTTCGACAAATCGGGTAGGTGGTGGTAAGAACAATACTGGTGCCGGATAACTAATGACAAATGGGGCTGGTACAGACCGGCTTCTGCGTTGACAGGCTCAAGACGGGTCGGGCTCGCCGCGCCCCTTTCCCGAGTCGCGGCGACCGTCGGAGCACACTGTAGTTTGTCCGGCACCGATAATTTGATGGATTGAGGGCCTTTATTCATGAAGCAGGGGCCCTTTTTCTTTTCCGGTGAGTTAATCCTTTGGAACCGCTTCGTAGAGAGTCGACAGAGTGTTACCTGAATCGCCGCTCAGGAAGAGAACGTGAGGTACCCCGAGCGCGTCCACGACCACGGTGAATCCGAACATACGGTTCTGCGCTCCCAGTATCGGCGCGTCCTGGAGGATAGGATCCACTTCCCAGTTGATGTTGAAGATATCCGGTGCGCGCGTGCACAGAATCAGATCGAAACGATCGGTTGTGCGGAATTTTCCACAGACGACGTACGGTCTGTCATCGGCATCGAATGCGGCCGAGGAGTGTGCCAGGAAGGGTTCGTGGACCGGGATCGATTCCGGCGTGGAAAGACCGATCTCGGAATCCCAGAACACGAGGATATCGATATCACTGAGCGGTCCGAGGATGTGCGCGCGATCACTCGCCATTGCGAGTGTGAGAAACTCGGTAGTCCGCTGTATCGCTTCGGTTCTGACGGAGTCTGGCGCGGAGTATCTCAGGCTTGCGTTGCCTCCCCCGAGTGGACGGTAGACCAGGTACTGCTCACCGGTCCCGATGAACCCGTAGTCGAGCACCTTTGAACTGGCGTTCGCTTCCTCCAGAGCAACGACAGCCCATCCGGTATCAGCCATGGTTGCCTGGAAGATGCCTTCACTCACTGCCCGAAGCATGATGACCGGCTGGCCGGCGCCGTTGGTGGAGAGCGCCGCGCTGATTGAATCCCAGGTGGTGTCCTCGTAGTTCGGTATCGAGTAGGAGGCATCCATACCTCCGCCGACACGGTAGAGCTTGAGACCCTCGGAAACGTGGGAGGCCAGAACCCACCAGGAGCCGATGGCGGGGGAGATCTCCACGGTGTGGGTCCTCAAACCATTACCGGAGAGCGCACCGATCTTGCTCCAGACCCCGGCGCTCTCTTCAATAACCGTAATCTCCCATCCCGATGAGGTGACGGCCGCCGCCATCCGACCATCCGAAGCGGAAGCCGAGGTGATCTTGAGGATCGATTCTGAATTGAGGACGACCTGGAAGGTGAACGCCTCCTCGTTGAACACGGCCTCGCGTTCAGGGTTATAAGGATCACGCGTACAGCCTGTTGTCACAATACCGATGAGAACGATTGCCAACAGGCATCCGGCGCTTTTCCTGGCTGTGTTCATCTGGTGATACATGAGTACTCCTTCTCAGGATTCTCCATCGGGATCGTCGGTCCATATGTCCATCAGATGGTGCTCGAGTATCGGCAAACCGCCTGAGGAACCGATCACTTTTCCGCTGGTCAGGATAACATGAATTCTTCCCGCAGGCTCGCGAACAAGCCTGACGTGAAATGGGTTAAAGGTATCCAGATTAAGGTCCCTTGCCACAATCGAGCGGTTCCAGGTCCCATCGTTCTGCAAATGCGTGTACCAGACCTCGAAATACTCACCCCAGTACGGCCCCAGAATATACAGGATACCGGGTAATCCGTCTTCATCGAGGACCATGTCCAGGTTATGCCAGTGGAGATTCTCATTATCGATGACCTCCCTGACGTACCAGCTGTAGGTTCCCGATTCAGAATCGAATACTTCTTCGGCAACCCTGATGCGATAGAGCAGATGAGTCGCCAGCACACTGCTCTCATCGGCACGCAATCTGATGCGATAGGGAGGGTCATCCGGGATCTGCAATCGCTCATCCCAACGGGTTGCATTGGACTTCCGTCGAAAATACCAGCCGATCCCGGTCGCTGAGAATACGATATGTTCACCACCGCTGGCCCCGATCACCAGATCGATCGGACCCGTCGTCGAGACGCTGCCATCGATGTAGTCGAGTTCCCAGCCAGTGTTTGTCTCGCGGAACATCCATAATCTCTGGAGATCGACATCACAGACGACCGCTCTGAGCAGATCATCCGGTCCATACGCCAAATAGGTTGAATCATGGGACCAGGTGGCCGGCCGGGTCCCCCTGACAAGATCGGCGTCGAGTTCCGCAAGAGGGTCGAGTGGGGTGAATGCCGGATCGACGGTGGCGACATGGATATCGGAATCGGAATAGTACATCACGGCAATCGTTCCATCCGTTCTCGTGGTGATCCGTGTGGACTCCCCCGTCAGTGGCCCGATGACCTGTGGTCCATCCACATGGACCCATTCGCCACCTGATCGAGAGCTGATCCGCACATTCGTATTGTCGTGAATGTATGAGACGGCAACCGTGCCGGAAGGTGATACCGTGGCGTCGAGCCCGGAGATCACCCCGGTTGTGATCACATCGGAGGCCCAGTTGAACCGGCCCCCGACCTGTGCCGGATCCGATCCCAGAAGCAGATCACACCCGCTGAACAGGAATAATATGACCGGTAGTACCAGCAGAATAACCCTGCTTCCCCACTTCACCGGGAATCTTATTCGCTGAATATCGATCATCAGATCCGCATGAACTCCCCTCCGACATCAGTACGAATAATAGACGGTAGTGGTTCCCCCCCTGTCCACATTACAATACAGGTGACAGCGCCGCCCTGCATATCAAGCGGCTCGTATTGGCCTGTCGTCAGAAGACGGGTTACTATCTAATATGGCAAACAGAGTATAATACCTTTCTCGGATTCGCGGGAATGAAACGAGGGGGCGTCAAACCAGAGGCCCGGAAAGACGGCAACAGGGATCATCATGGCAGAGGAACAGGAAACTCATTCGGAAGGGATTATGGCTCAGACGGGGGTGGCAAGCGCGCTTGCTGCCCTCCAGCCGGTCATCCTGCGGCTCCTGTCAGCAATCCGTGGTGCTTCGGCGGCCTCTGAAGTGGTATTGCTCTTCGAGGATCCGACCGATACGGACAATATCCTGATGTTGATAGAGGCCGCGTCGGGCGATGGGACGACAGAACCGGGCACCGATCTCACCCTCCCGACGTGGACGAGCCTCAGATCGGAGATGCCCGATACCGGTCCGGTGCCTGTACGGCTGACTGACTCCTACCAGGAGATCTGGACCTCAACCGATCTGAAGCCTCCTGAAGAAGCGCTCTGGGTGCCGCTGCGATTCGAGGATCGGTTCCTGGGCGGCATTCTGCTCTCCGGCAAGGCGATCGGGACCGATCTTTCGGCCTCCGCCATGGTGGAAGTCGGTTCGGCTTCCGACCATCTGGCCAGCCTGCTGAGTCAGGTTGTCCGGCTGGAGAAGGAGAATGAGAAGCTGATCCAGCTGATCCACATGCTCCAGGTAACACGTACCCTCATGCGCGAATCGGAAGCCGGACATCTGCTGAATATGATTCTGAATACGCTCACCAGGATCGTGGGTAACAACCGGGTGGCTCTCTTTCCGACCACGGTACTCGGGAAGCCGAGAACTTTCACCAGACATGTAGATGCCGCTGAAGCGTCTGATCTGCACAAGCTCGTCCTTTCCCATCTTAATCTGCGGATCGAGAACAAAATTCAGGGGGGACAATCCAGCAGCGAGGTATCCGAGCTCTTTCCCGAGAAGAAATTCTCCTCGTTCCAGAGAATGACTCCGTGGGTACTGAGGGACGCGGGGCGAACCTATCTGGGTATTCTCTACCTCTTCGATAACGACCCGGCCCAGGAGGATACCCTCAACCACGCAGTGATACGGACCATCGTCGTGGAGCTGGAACGGACCCTCCGGCGTTACCTGCTCGAGGATGACGCCGCGCACGCGATGTCCGAACTCCCCTACAGGATCTGGTCACGTGAATACTGGCTCCGCCGGTTCGATGAGGAAATCAGCCTGACCGGACGCAGGGGTACACGGGTCACGTGTGGTGTCATGGAACTCCTCGATTACGATCAGCTGCGTACCGAGATGGACGAACTGGTCCTGAACGAGAGCGTGCTGACCCTGGTGCAGATGATCAAGGCTTCGGTTAGAGAGACCGACCTGATCTGCCGTCTCGACCGGAATCACTTCGGAATCCTCTTTCTCGATGCGGCCAAGGAAAATGTCCTGCCCGCGCTCGAACGGGTCGCCGCCCAGATCCAGATAATGGGCAAGGATAAATCGCCAACGCCCGGGATCACTTTTGTCTCCGGTCTGGCGGAATTTCCGTGGGATGGCGAAGGCGTACTCACGCTGTTGCGCAAGGCGTGGACGGCCGCCGCCATTGCCAGGGTGCAGGGCCCGTTCAATCTTGCTCTCTACGACGAGGTGGAGGCGCACCAGTTCCTGCAGGAGAACACCGATATCCGGGAAGAGATCACCGTTCACCTGGAACTGCTGGAAAGTCTCGAACTCGCCACCTTCACCGAGTCTCTCTCACCGACTCAACCTGAAGAGAGATGATGAATCGGACTGCGTTCGATCCGCATGACATTCGTGGAGATTTCCCCATTCTGTCACGCCGGATATACGACAAACAGATGGTCTATCTGGACAGCGCAGCTACGAGCCAGAAGCCGAAACGCGTACTTGAGGCGCATGCGGCCTTCTACCGGACCAGCAACGCGAACGTTCACCGGGCGATCCACCAGCTGGGTGAAGAGGCCACGGCTGCGTATGAGGGAGCACGGGAGATCCTCTGCCGGTTCATCGGAGCTGGTGATCCGGCCTGCTGCATCTTCGTCAGGAACACCACCGAGGGACTGAACCTCGTTGCGAGCTCGTGGGGGCGCTCTCATCTGCAGCCGGGCGACGAGATCGTGCTCACCGAGATGGAGCATCACTCCAATATCGTGCCGTGGCAGCTGATCGCTCAGGAGTTGGGGGCGGAGATCCGCTACGTACCGATCACGAGTGACGGGATCCTCGACATGGAGGCATTCGCCGGTCTGCTCAACGACCGCACGCGGATCGTCGGTGTCGCACACGCGAGCAATGTGCTCGGGACGATCAATCCGGTGGCCGAAATCGCACGGATGGCACACGACGCGGGGGCGATCATCGTTGTGGACGGCGCCCAGAGTGTGCCGCACATGCCGGTGGATGTCACCGCCCTCGACGCTGACTTCATGGCATTCAGTTCACACAAGATGTGCGGTCCCACCGGAGCCGGGATGCTCTACGGGCGGAAGGAACTCCTGGAGGAAATGCCGCCTTTCATGGGTGGCGGAGACATGATCGAGCGTGTATCGAAGGAGGGAACCACATTCGCGAAACTGCCGTACAAGTTCGAGGCGGGCACCCCCGATATCGCCGAGGTGGTGGCAATGGGAGTCGCGGCGGAATACCTGAGCGACATCGGTCTTGACGTGATCCATGCTTATGAGACCGAACTGGTCGGTTACGCGCTGGAGCAGATTGGGGCACTGGACGGCGTCCGGATTTTCGGGCCCCGGGAGGGACGGGCCTCACTGGTCTCGTTCAGTTTCGATACAATCCATCCCCACGATCTCTCGGAGTTTCTGAACCAGGATGCGATCGCGGTCAGGGCGGGACATCATTGTACGCATATTCTGCACGACGTACTCGGGGTACCGGCGACCACGAGAGCTTCGTTTGCCTTCTACAATACCCGTGAGGAAATCGATCTGCTGATCAGGAGCTGCAGGAAGGCTCTTGATTTCTTCGGATAGTCCCGGAAAGATCGTGTGAGGGAGGTTATTCGGTCGAGACAGGTTCGACTGACTCTTCGATCGCTGCCTTGAAGGTGTGCCAGGCGAGGCTCGCGCATTTCACGCGTACAGGGAATTCCCTGACGCCGGCAAAGACACTCAGTTTTCCCAGATTCTGCGCGTTCTGTGATTCCCGCAGGGGATCTCCGGTCACCATCCCGTGGAACTGCTCGAAGATCTTTTGAGCGTCTTCGATGCTTCTGCCTTTCAGCGCCTCGGTCATCATGGAGGCGGACGCCGTCGAGATGGCACACCCCGCCCCCTCGAAGGAAATATCGGTCACTACCCCGTCTTCGGTTCTCACGAAGAGCGTGATCTGATCCCCACAGAGTGGATTATTTCCCTGCGCCTCGTGATTCGCGCCCTCGAGCCTGCCGAAATTCCGCGGGTTCCTGGAATGATCGAGAATGACTTCCTGATACAGTTCGCGCAGATCGTTCATGACTGTCTCACTACATTGCCTGTCTGATGATGTCCCCGTGAGGGAGAAGGTTGAAGAGGAACTTCTCGAGATCCTTCCTGACCGGACTGAACTCGATCCGCTCGATGAACTCGCTTGCGAATGCGTAGATCAGCAGACTGCGGGCCTCCTCCAGTCCGATTCCCCGGGATTGCAGGTAGAAAAGCGCTTCTCTGTCGAGTTCCCCGACGGTCGAACCGTGTGTGCATTTAACATCGTCCGCGAAGATCAGAAGCTGGGGTTGGGAATTAACCAGCGCGTTCCGGGAGAGGAGCAGGTTGCGATTCGACTGCTCCGCGCTGGTCCGCTGGGCGTCGGGGTGGACGTGGATGAGACCGTTGAACACGGCCCGTGATCTGTCTTCCAGGATCCCCTTGTAGAGCTGGTAACTCTGACAGTCGGGCTTCGTGTGCTCCACCGTGATATGATTGTCGACGAACTGGTTTCCGCGGGTGAGATAGAGACCGTTCAGCGTGCAGTCGGCACCCTCGCCGTTCAGGGTCGCTCCGATGTCATTCCGGCTGAATCCACCCCCGAACGACATCGACTGGCTCACCACCTTGCTGTTCCGTGAAAGGTAGATGTGCTGGGTCGCGAGATGGGCAGAGTCGATGCTCTCATGCTGGATCTTGTAATGCTCGACCTCGGCGCCTTCACCCACCACGATCTCTGTTACCGGACAGGTCAGGTATGATCCCCGTTCGGGGCCCGCGTAACTCTCGATAATCGTCACCTGGCTGTCTTCGGCCACCACGATGAGGTTCCGGGGGTAGGAGACGGTGGCTTCATCGCTCTCTGAGGAGAGATAGAGCAGGTGGATCGGCTCCTTCATCACGGTGCCGCGCGGGATGTAGAGGAATGCGCCATCCTTGATGAACGCGGTGTTCAGGGTCGCGAAGGCGTTCTCATCGATCGCCGCATATCCGCCCAGGTGGGTCTGTACCTTGTCGGGATCGGTTCTGATGGCGTCGTTGAGGTTGCCCAGGACCGCGTCATCGGGGAGATCGCAGATCGAGGAGAACGAGGGCGCGTAATGTCCGTCGATGAAGACAAGTTCTCCGCACATTACGTAGGAGAAGGGCACAACGTCGACCGGACTCAGGTTTGCCGATGCGCTCGGGACCCGTTTGAACGGGGTCTGCGCGATATCCGAAATATCGGTGGAGCGCCAGGATTCCAGATCGGTGGAAGGGAACCCGCTTTCCTTGAACCGGGAGATAGCGCGGTTCCTCAGCTGGGCGAGCGCCGCAGGTTCGTTCCTGGGCAGCCGTGACGCGAACTCGGTGTACTCATCCAGCCAGGGACTCAGGATGACGGAGCTGGCAAAATCAGGCAGTGCCATGAGCGTTCACCCCTGTGCCGGTTCTTCCGCGGTCTCGTCCGACGGATGCTTCTTGAGCCATGCGTAACCCTTTTCCTCCAGTTCGAGTGCGAGTTCCTTGCCGCCCGACTGAACGATCTCGCCGTCGACGAGCACGTGGACGAAATCGGGGACGATATAACTGAGCAGACGCTGGTAGTGGGTGATGACGATGAACGAACGCTTCTCGTCTCGCATCGAGTTGACCCCGTCGGCCACGATCCGCAGGGCGTCGATATCGAGACCGGAGTCGGTCTCATCCAGGATGGCGAGCTTCGGGTCGAGGACGGCCATATGGAAGATCTCGTTCCGCTTCTTCTCGCCGCCGGAGAACCCTTCATTTACCGGGCGTTTCAGGAGCGACTCGTCCATCTTCACCAGCGCCATCTTGTCCTGGATCATCTCGAGGAAATCGAAGGCGTCCACCGCTGGCTCACCCCGGTGCTTGCGGATCGCGTTGAGAGCAGCCTTGAGGAAGTAGGCGTTCGTCACGCCGGCGATCTCAACCGGGTACTGGAAGGCCATGAAGATCCCCGCCCGGGCCCGTTCCTCGGGGCTGAGCTCGAACAGGTCCTTACCCTCGAACGTGATCTCCCCTTCGGGGATATGGTAGTAATCACGGCCTGCGAGGATCTGGGAGAAGGTGCTCTTCCCCGACCCGTTCGGGCCCATGATGGCGTGTACCTCACCCGGTTTGACGGTGAGGTTGAGACCCTTGAGGATCTCCCGACCCTCGATCCACGCGTGCAGATTCCTGACTTCAAGCATGATATCCGTTTCTCCTCAGCCGACAGAGCCTTCGAGCGTGATCTGGAGCAGATTGGAGGCTTCCACCGCGAACTCCATCGGCAGATGATCGAATACTTCCTTGCAGAAACCGTTCACGATCATGGAGAGCGCGTCCTCTCCGCTGATCCCGCGTGATGCGCAGTAGAAGAGCTGATCCTCACCGATCTTCGAGGTCGAGGCTTCGTGTTCGGTCTGCGCGGTCGGGTTTCTGACGTCGATGTAGGGGAAGGTGTGTGCGCCGCACCGGTCCCCGATGAGCATCGAGTCGCACTGCGAATAGTTGCGCGCGTTCTCAGCGCTCTTGCTGATCCGGACGAGACCCCGGTAGGTGTTCTGGCCGTGGCCGGCCGAGATCCCCTTTGAGATAATGGTGCTCTTCGATCCCTTCCCGATATGGATCATCTTGGTTCCGGTATCGGCCTGCTGGTACATGCTCGAGACGGCCACCGAATAAAACTCGCCGACTGAATTCTCACCCTTCAGGATGCAGGAGGGATACTTCCAGGTGATGGCCGAACCGGTCTCCACCTGGCTCCAGGAGACCTTGGCGTTCTCGCCCTCGCAGAGCGCGCGCTTGGTGACGAAGTTGTAAATTCCCCCGCGGCCCTGCTCATCTCCCGGGTACCAGTTCTGGACGGTTGAATAGCGGATCTCCGCGTCCTTGTGGACAAAAAGTTCCACGACTGCGGCGTGCAGCTGGTTCTCATCACGCATCGGGGCAGTACAGCCCTCCAGGTAGCTCACGTAGCTCCCCTCATCGGCGATGATCAGAGTTCGCTCGAACTGCCCGGTCTTTGCGGCATTGATCCGGAAATAGGTGGAGAGTTCCATCGGGCAGCGGACACCGGGCGGCACGTAGACGAAGGAACCGTCGGTGAAGACCGCCGAGTTGAGTGCGGCATAGTAATTGTCCCGGTAGGGCACGATCGATCCCAGGTACTTCTGAACGAGCTCGGGATGCTCCTGGACCGCCTCGGAGAAGGGGCAGAAGATGACGCCCACCTCAGCCAGCTTGTCCTTGAATGTGGTTGCCACCGATACGCTGTCGAAGATCGCGTCGACGGCTACCCCGGCGAGTTTCTTCTGTTCCAGCAGGGGAATGCCGAGTTTTTCATAAGTATCCAGGATCTCGGGATCGACCTCATCGAGGCTCTTCGGCTGATTGTCAGCCATTGACTTCGGCGCCGAATAGTAGCTGATCGCCTGGAAATCGATCGGGGGATAGGAGACGTTGGCCCAGGTCGGTTCCGTCATGGTGAGCCAGTTGCGGTACGACTTCAGGCGCCACTCCATCAGCCAGTCCGGTTCCCTCTTCTTCTCTGAAATGTGCCGGATCACATCCTCGTCGAGCCCGGGAGGCAGGGTGTCCTGCTCCACCTCGGTGACGAAGCCTTCCCGGTACTTGCGTTCTTCCAGCTGCCTGATCGCGTCCTCCGTCGAGGCAGGCACGATGGGCCCTGATGAAGGCGGCCCGGTTCCTTCGGTATGATCGATCTCTTGCATGGAGAATCCCTGTAAAGTCCGACTAATTTTGTCGCTTTTATTGCGACTGTATGATAGGCAACAGGAATACTCTGTCAACCCCTGTTACTACGGGGTTTTCGGTCGCATGGTATTGTTTTCTTGCTGTCACACGGCCGCCATACGCCGATTCAATACTGATGTATTCAATTCAATCGATTCTGATGATATTCAGGATCAGAAATCAAAATCTGGCTCCTTAGCACACCGCTCCGTAACTGCGGTGATGCATTGAGAGCGCTGAACCGACCACCAGGGAGACGCCTCGGATGTTCCAACGAGTTCTTATCACCATGATGGCGATTCTGGTGATCGCTGCCCTGGAAACGCCGGTTCAGTCACAAGTTGCCAACAATGGCGCCCTCAGTGGCAAGGCCTATTTCGATCTCGTGAAGGGTCTGACCGAAGGTGAGAACGCCACCGAACTGACCCACGGTTTCCGGCGGGTCTATTTCACCTATAACATGCAGATGAGTGATGGCATCACCGGGCGTTTCCGCACCGACGTAAAGCAGGATGGGGACGGGAGATACCGCGTCTTTATCAAACATGTTTACGCTGATTGGAAGGCGTCGGACCAGGTGAGCCTCAGGGCAGGCATGATGGGAACAATCCTGTTCGGTGCCATCGAGGAGGTCTGGGGGTACCGAAGCGTCGAGATGACCATGCAGGACTACTTCCAGCTCCGCTCCTCAGCCGACACTGGTCTGATGGCCAACTTCAAGCTGAACGACACGATCGCCCTGAATGTCATGTTCAGCGACGGGAATGGATACAGCAATCTGGATGATGACTCCTACGGGAAGGCGTATGAGGTTCAGGGAGTCATCACCCCGATCGACGGTTTGCTTGTGACTGCCCATTACGGGATAAACGGATTCGATAGTGACGGCGATCCGATGACCGCTGGCGACATGGAAAACACTACCACCATTGATCTGTCGGTCGGGTACGAGGGAAACAACTTCACAGTCGGGGGGTCCTATACCAACCAGTCGAATCACCTCTTTACCCTGGACCAGGATGGTTCAGGTTATTGGGGATTCGGTCGTCTTTCGATCCCGGATTCACCCATCTCGGTGTTGGCTACGTATATGAACTGGGATCCCGATACCGGTGTGGACGATAACACCAGAACGTTGATGATCGTCGGTCTGGATTACACCCCCGGCAGGGGACTGAGCATCATCCCCAATTTCCGCCAGATGAGGACGGGGAGCGGCGATCCGGTCAAACAGTTCCGGATCACCTTCTACTGGAAGTGGTAGGTATTTGAATCCTGCCGGGTCACCCGTTCCTGATGTCCAGTTCGTGAACGAGGCCATCCACCCTGTCCCTGATCTCGTCCCTGACCTCCCGGAAGACAGTCTCTATCTCCTCGTCCGAGCCGGTGGTGCTCGCCGGGTCATCTAGCGGCCAGTGGAGTTTCCGCGCGCCAGCAGGCAGTACCGGACAGTGTTCATCAGCATGACCGCAGACGGTCACAACCAGGTCGGTCCAGTCAAGCATCGCATCGGTCACGATCGTCGATTTCTGACCGGAGATATCGATACCCACTTCCGCCATCGCCGCTATCGCCCGAGGGTTCTTCCCGTGGGCTTCAATACCGGCTGAGCGCGCATCAACATTCCCTCCTCCCAGTACGCGTGCAAATCCTTCAGCCATCTGCGAGCGGCAGGAATTCCCTGTGCAGAGGAAGAGTATGCGGATCGGACTATTCATGATTGAAGAGGCTTCCTGTTTGATACCTGTACCACCTTCATCTTATGAATAACAAGGACAGACGTCCCGACCTACCACACTTCTTCCGTTCGGACCGCTCTATTCCTGCGCGTGTGGACGGGAGACAGTACCGGGAGAATCCCTGATGAGTACGCGAATCCTCTGCCGATCTATCATTACCGGAGTAATCTTCGGGCTTTCTTTCGCCGGACCGGTCCAGGCTCAGGGGGCGCTGGAGAACCTGCTCGACCTCGGTCGTCTTCCCTACCTGAAGCAGAGCACCTTTCGACAGATATCTTCGAGTGACACGACCGGCGGCAACGCCGACCGGCTGATCATCGCTCCAGGCGGAACCGCGCGCGGATCGAGGTGGTGAACGAGACCGGTCGGCAGGTCGATGCCTTCTACTACCAGATCGACTACCAGGAGATGCACCGGTCGCTTGAGGATGACGTGGCCTATTTTCACGCCCAGTGGCGCCGGGAGCCGAAGACCGACCCCGATCGCAACTGCACCATCCTGGAAGCCGGGGGAGAAGGACACCTGGTCGGTGTGAACCTGAGCATGCAGGGCTACAACGGACAGCTCTGGTTCCTCGAGGGGGACGAGATGGTCTGGGTGGACGGCGCCGAAGAACCGTGCATGTACGGCACCGGTACCGAGGATTACTTCACCAGCGGCTGGTATTTCGACCAGGGGATCTATGCCGGCCCCTTCCATGGCCTGATCATCAAGGATGAAGAACGCGCGCGGATCTCCGCTTACCGTTACCATCTCGGAGACGCCATCCCCTTCACCCGCTCCCTGAAGTTCACGATCGAGCACGGACATGCCAACACCGAGGTGGGGGACTACGCCAGTACCGCCTACTGGTACCAGATGGAACCGCACGCCCCCTTCCCGGAAATGCCGCCGGGCAACGCCCGACTCCCGCTGAGGGTACTGGTGCCCGGGGGTGCGGTGGAGGCGGAATCCCTTCAGCTGCTTCGGCCTGCCTGGTCGATGTCGATGACGATCGAAGATATGCGTCCCATGGGAGCCGACTGGAGCGGGGGAGGGCAGGTCCGCATGGATCTTTCCGAGACCGGCCCGGTGCGATGGGAACTTCCGGTCATGACCCTTGATCGCTATATGGTGGCGCTCTACCTCACGAGGGGCCCCGGCTACGGGTCGGTCAGGTTCAAGGTGAACGGGGAACCGTTGGGAGGTGTGGTCGATCTGAGTGACATCGAGGTATCTCCTTCGGGCCGGATAGAACTGGGGACGGCCAGGCTGGTGCCGGGTGAAGCGACGCTGGAGGTCGAGCCGGTCGGACCCGATCCCCGGACCGGCGGCCGGCTCTTCGGTATCGATGCGGTGAGCATCGAACCGGTCATGAACTTCATTACCCGCTGGCAGGTGATCGGACCCTTTGACAATCCCGGCCGGGAGGGAAGCGAACTCACCGTCGGCCTCGAGATCCCCTATCCGCCGGAGAGGGAGATCGACCTGACGCGTTCGTATGAGGGGATGAACGGGCAGGAAGTCGGATGGCGCCTGATCGAGACCGATGAGAGCGGGTACGTCAATCTCGACGGCCTCTTCACACCGAACGAAAAGAGCTGCGCCTATGGGGTGGTCTGGATCGAGAGTCCCGACGCGCGCACCGTCGACTGCCTGCTCGGTTCCGACGACTGGGTCGGCCTCTGGCTGAACGGCGAACGGGTTCATGCCCATGTGCTCCACCGGCCGGCCGAACCCGACCAGGACCATCTCCGTCTCTCACTCAGAGAGGGCGTGAATGCCCTGCTCATCAAGGTTGGCGATGACTATGGCGGGTGGGGCTACTACCTCCGCATCCCCGACCCCGATGGTGTTCTGGTGATCAGGCCATCACCATGATATACATGGCAAAGAGAGCAACATCCACCCGATGAGGAACTGAAGCATGTCAGAGATCCAGCAATCGGATCAGATCAAGGGGTGGGCCGGACTCTTCAGGCTCGAGGATTACTGGGCCATATGGCTTGCGTTCTTCATCCTGTTGGCTGGTGCCGTGCTCTTCTTTCCCAGACCACCGGAGGATATGCGGGATCAGATGGCAGAGGCCAACCGGATCATGGAGGCCGAAGCCGCCCGCGCGCCTTTCCGTACCGTGGCCTGGTACGAGGCTGGAAACACAAAGTCGGGGATCAAAGCCACCTCACTGCCATTCGCCAGACACCTGGCCGCCTTCACCAGAAAGCCGCACGGCTGGAAGAACAATCCGGTGGAATCGCTCGTCCTCTCCGGCCGAGCGGCAGAGCGGAAGAATATCGCCGCCCGGCCCCGCTATGATGAGCTTCAGGCACGGGTCGCGGATGCTCACCTGCGGGCAATCACAGCCGAGGCAGCTGCCGCGTCAGCCGGTTTCGGAGACGAAGACCTGAACGCTGCGACGGTGTCCACTATCGATGAATGGCGTGCACTGACCGCTGAGGCCTCGGTCGCGAGGAAGAAAGCTTCGGTCACACCGCACCGCCAGATCGTGAACCTCATCGGACTGGCGATCGCGCTGGGCGTCTTCTTCGGGATCGGCACCATCGCCATGGGGCGATCGTTCCGGAAATTCGTAATCGGATTCATGTTCATCTTCGGGATCGCCGCTCTGGCGTACGTGGCGTCCGAGCAGGCGACCATGAAGGCCTACGGGATAGGGTACGCAGCCTGGGCGATCCTCTTCGGGCTTCTGATCAGCAACACTGTCGGCACGCCGGAATGGGTGAAACCGGCGGTCCAGACCGAGTATTTCATCAAGACCGGTCTGGTTCTGCTCGGCGCCGAGATCCTCTTCGGCAAGATCCTGGCGATCGGTCTGCCCGGCATCTTCGTCTCCTGGTTCGTGACACCGATCGTGCTCGTGTCCACGTATATCTTCGGTCAGAAAGTCATCAAGATTCCCTCAAAAACGCTGAACATCACGATCTCGGCCGACATGTCGGTCTGTGGAGTGTCGGCGGCCATCGCCATTGCAGCAGCCTGCCGGGCCAAGAAAGAAGAGCTGACCCTGGCGGTCGGCATGTCACTGGTCTTCACCTCGATCATGATGATCGTCATGCCCGCCTTCATCAAAGCGGTCGGCATGCCTGAGATTCTGGGCGGGGCCTGGATGGGAGGCACGATCGATGCCACCGGGGCAGTCGCGGCAGCCGGAGCGTTCCTGGGCGAGCGGGCCCTCAATGTCGCTGCCACGATCAAGATGATCCAGAACGTGCTGATCGGTGTGATCGCCTTCTTCGTCGCCCTCTACTGGACCGCCCGCGTCGATCGGCAGGAGGGTGAACGGGTCAGTGTCTGGGAAATCTGGCACCGGTTCCCGAAGTTCGTCATCGGATTCATCCTGGCCTCGATCATCTTTTCATCGATCTACGCCGCTCTCGGGGCCGACGTCGGGTACACCCTGATCGACCAGGGTGTGATCGGGGGGCTCACCAAGACCCTGCGCGGCTGGCTCTTCTGTCTCGCCTTCGCGAGCATCGGTCTGGCGACCAACTTCCGTGAGCTCAGTGAGTACTTCAAGGGAGGCAAGCCGCTCCTGCTGTATGTGTGCGGGCAGAGCTTCAACCTCATCCTGACGCTGTCGATGGCGTACCTGATGTTCTACGTCGTCTTCACGAAGATCACAGCGGCGATCTAGGTGATGATGAGCGAGGTGATGTGCAGCATCCGGAGACAGGAGGAGGGGGGCGATCGACAGACCGCTCCCGGGGCCTGGCTCCGGCTCGGGCTGGGGATCGCGGCCATTCTCCTCTTCATGTTCGGCCTCGACCCTCTCCTCTCGAAACTCGGGCCGGTCGCAGAGCTGACGGCCTTCGTTGAAGCGCGCGATATCGATGCCGGGGCCTACTGGTGGTCGGACAGTGAGGAATACGCGCCTTCATGGCTGCTCTGCCGTGACTCTCTTAAGTACTCCGGCTCGAACGGGCAGGAGGATCCCTGATCTTTCTCCTCCCACAACCGACCTGAACAGGAAGGATGACGATCGATGGAGTACGTCAATCTCGGCTCGACCGGCCTCAAGGTGAGCCCCGTCTGTCTCGGTTGCATGTCGTTCGGCACGAAGAAGTGGCGCGAGTGGGTGCTGGAGGAGGAGGAGTCGCGGGTCATCATCAGGAAGGCGGTGGAGGCGGGGATCAACTTCTTCGACACCGCCAACATGTACTCGATGGGAGTGAGTGAGGAGGTTACCGGTCGGGCGCTGGCCGACTTCGCCGACCGCGACCGGGTCGTGCTGGCCACCAAGGTCTACTTCACCATGGGGGAGGGGCCGAACGAGGGCGGGCTCTCGCGCAAGCATATCATGTCGGAGGTGGAGCGTTCGCTGAAGCGGCTGGGGACAGACCATATCGATCTCTACCAGATCCACCGCTGGGACTACACCACCCCCGTTGAGGAGACCCTGCGGGCGCTCGACGACCTCGTCCGGCAGGGGAAGGTGCACCATATCGGCGCCTCCAGCATGTGGGCCCACCAGTTCGCCGAATCACTCCACCTCTCCGACGCGCTCGGTCTCGAACGGTTCGAGACGATGCAGAATCACTACAACCTCATCTACCGGGAGGAGGAGCGGGAGATGAACCCCCTCTGCGTGCGGGAGGGAGTGGGGATCATCCCGTGGAGCCCGCTCGCCCGCGGACTCCTGACCGGCACCAGAACCCGCGAGGAGCTTGAGCCGACCTTGCGCTCGAAGCTCGATGATTACGGAAAGAAGATCTACGAGCCGCTCAACGACTTCGACGTCATCGACCGGCTCGTCGAAATCGCCTCGGCGCGGGGCGACGACCCGACCTCAGTGGCGCTCGCCTGGCTCCTTCATCAGCCGGGGGTAGTGGCCCCGATCATCGGGGTGACGAAACCGGAACAGCTCGCCGCCGCCATCCGCGCTCCTGAACTCTCCCTCTCGGCTGAAGAGATCGACCGGCTCGAGGAACCCTACATGCCCCATGCCATCCAGGGGCACGAGTAGCAGACAGGGACGGCCGGGCCATCCGGAAACTGCTGCGGGAAGTGCCGAAGTAACACCTCCCGCTATTGAGTTGCAGCATTACTACTTTGTTTGCGTTCCGAATTTCTCACCGCCCGAAAGGGATGATAAGCGCGATCTGATGTGTCATCACTGTCATGTCCTGCAGGACCAGGTCGCCCGTCGGTGTCGGGAGGTAATCGGAGGGTGATATTACCAGATCACCCTGTTGGGATCCTCTGAAGAATGTCCGTGCCTGAGCCGGCCTGCCAGTACCGGTCTTCAGGCGTCCGAGGTAACGCAACTCGAACTCGGGGAACTTCAGGGTATAACCCCAGCTCGGTGTCCACTCGATCCAGTGCTCGTCCTGGTTCCTGCTGAATCCTTCAATGTTGTTGATCTGGTCCAGGTGATAGTTCACCGAGCGGAGTTCCATCCCCAGCTGGAAACCGGACGACTCATGCTCCCTGGACACGCCTATCCGAACGACCATGTTACTGAAGCGATAGTCGTTCTCGATCGTTTTTCCGCCGATCGGAATCGTATAGCCGCCATCCGTCATCATTGGTTCGGCAGCCTCTCCCCACGTTTCAGTCCAGATCGGTTCGTAAATGACATCGAGTCCGAACGTGGAGGGTCCCTCGACCTTTGAAATACCAACACCGATGTTGTACGCCCAGGTCATGCCGGGATCGCGCGGGACCGGTGGCATATCGGGGAGTACGTATTCGGGGATTTTCGGATGTATTTTCCAGTTGCCGGTGATGACTCCTCCGATCCGCCAGCGGTCATCCGTCATCGGCTGTACATATCCCAGGTGGAGAACGGTCGTATTGGTGTGATCGAGGTTTCTCTGCACCCGGGAACCGGGGATTGGAGGCATGATCTGATCGGCTGAATCGATCCACGACAGATAGGTTACATCATGTGTCATCCTGAGTCGGGAATGGGAGATCAGGACCTCGAAGGTGCGATCGCCGATCAGATCCCCTGAGATCCCCGCACTCAGGTCGATGAGCCAGCCCGACTGCCTGATCTCCTGGCTGTCGGCATACAGGAACTCTACTCCTCCCAGCGCTTCAAGCCGGGCACCGCTGAGGCCGATCCCATACCCGATCCGACTATCTGCTGATCTCCTGCCCAGAAAAAGAGTCCCATATTGATTGTCCGGCAACTCTCCCCGGTAGGGAAGCGTCGAGAATCCGGTCGATCTCCAGCCACCACTCTGAAACTCCGGAGTGGCCGGGATCAGCTGCTGGATGGCGGCCGCGCCGCCTCCGAACCAGCGGCCGGCCCTGAAGAGCCCCCCAATGGGCAGGGTACGTCCGGATCCGTTGTCACCTGATATGGAATAGAATGATGAAGCTCCGAAAAGGCTTCCGCCTCTGATCATTCTCCCTTTCCCGGGATTGGTGAAGGGATCAGAGAAGGGATGGTCGAGCGCGATCGAGACCCCTCCCATGCCGATGCTGCGGGAGGGAATAAGCAGGAACTGGTCACCTGTCGCGATGGGAACGGTTTTGACCGGGATCGATTGCCCGGAAACAATACCTGCCAGGAGAAGGACCAGAAGGCAGGTAGAGGATCCAGTCTGAAGGAACGATTTCCACATGAGTCATACCCTCTTTCAGGGCCTCCCATATGGCCGCAGAACGAGGGAGGACGTATGGTGACGTCTGTGCAGGTATTACTGGAACCAGAGGTGAGAAGGTCGGGTACTTCCAGCCTCGGAGGTGTGACGCAGTTCGATCTCGATCTGTGACAGCAAATCGGCAGTGTTCCTCAATTCGATGCTGCCGCCAGGGGCACGTGTCCTGAGACAGGCTCCTAGCGCACGATGATTTCGTCGGCGAAGATCCACGACTTGCCCGGGTGACCCTGGTGCCACTCGGGACAGGTCTTCATGTTCACGGCCTCCACCCTCACATACCGCGCCTCAACCGGATCGAATCGAGCGCTGAAGGCGTGGATGAACGCTCCATCCTGCTGATCGGACACCGTGTTGGTGATCCTGGCCACTTCGGTGAAACGGTCACCATCCCCGGAGACTGAATAGACCACTTCCGTCGGCAGCCAGACCCAGGAGTAGAAGACCTGCAGGAAATCAGTCGATACCTCACTGACCGTGGTCATTTCCTCCAGGTCGATCAATACATCCATGTCATGGCCCTCGAACCCCAGCCAGTTGCAGGTGTAATCGGGTATTCCCTTCAGGCCGTCGGTGAAGGTATGGACCCCGTTCGCCGGGTAGGTGGGGCTCCACTCCGAATTCACGGTGACCGGCTTGAAGAGGGCCAGGTGGCTCTCCATGCTTTTATCGAAGAGGTCAAGCAGTACCTGCCGGTACTCCCCGGGCGGTCCTCCATGCTCGTGGAGCCGGTGATAGCCGGCCTCTTCGCACATTCGGACGAATTCCTCCAGCCGGCGGCGCATCTCGGGCCGTACCGACCAGACTCCGTTTTCCCGGACGAAGAATCCGAGTTCTCCCGTGCCATATCGTTTGGCCTGTTCGAGCCGCGCGTATTCAAGCGGCAGACGGGCGAACCTGACCCGCCGGAGTTCATCGGGTGAACCGGTCACGGCGGCCTCGGCCCTGTCGAGAAGGCGCTCATACCTGTTCATCATACGGGGGGAGAGATACCCCTCGACCGGCGTGTAGGGGTTCCCGTAGATGTCGAGCCGTTCGCCGGAACGGATCAGCGCCCGGGTCATGATATCGATGCCGCGCCGCAGGTGAGGGGCGGCATCTCCGTAGTATCCGGCGAGGAAGTCATCGATGATCGCATCGACGTTCGCGTCAGGATTCCAGAGCAGTTTGGCGATTACGTAAGAGCGAAGGTCGGTGAACTCACCCCTGATGCCGCCGCTTCCCTGTTCGAAGATCGCGTCGATCCCGTTCTCAACGAAAAACTGGATGTTCGGCTGCAGGATGTGGAAGTTGGGGAAGGGGCTGGCCAGGTTGCGGAACTGGACCACATAATCCCAGATATAGAGGTGGGACGCGATCGCTGACCAGTCCCTGACGTCTGACGCGAAGGAGGCGTTCCGGGGATCGGTGGCCAGCGGCGCGCTCCGGTTGCACTCGATGCTGCAGAGGGTGATGCAGACGTTGTCGGCGGGCCGGAGGCCTTTCGGAGCCATGCGGGAGTACTGATATGCCAGCGTTGTGATGATCCGATCGGGGAACTCGGCCGCGACCCGGTTCACGAAGGTCAGAAGAGATCCGATCGGACCTCCCTCCCGATCATCGAGTGCCCGGCACTCCTCGCACTGGCAGTTCCCGTAGGTATCGTTCTGGCTCACCGACCAGTACTTCACCTTGGGATGTTCCTCCATCATTTCCCGCAGTCGATCCACTACGATGCGGAAGACATCCTCGTTGGTGAGGCAGAGCTGGGTGTCGGGAGTCCTGAAACCGTTGATCTCCGAGAAGTACTCGGGATGTTTCTCGAAATACTCCTCCGGCGGTACCAGCCGGTTGAAGGTGTGGACGCGGGTGCTCCAGTCGAGGAAACGGTCAACGTTGCCGTCGTCCAGTTTGTGCCAGTCGGCGTACGGCTGCTCGTAGGCGTGCTCATAGTGGGTTGAACGGAACCGGATCACCGGGATCTGTGTGTCATCAATTCGGGGCAGGTGGATAGAGGCCTGTTCGGGCACGATGGTCACGTCGGGGCCGTACATCCGGCAGTCGAGGTATGACTCCAGCAGGGTGTGGACGCCGTAGAGGCTCCCTTTCGCCTCACCGCCGGCGATAATGATGTTGTTGCCGGCCGTGACGATCCTGAAACCGTCCTCTTCAAGCGAGGCCCAGTCGATCGGCAGGGGAAGGTCTGGTGGGGCAGAAGCGCTCCCGATGTAGATGATCGGGTCATGATCGGCCGGGGGTACCTCATTACTCAGGTGGATCGGAAGCAGGGCGCCTGAGATCCTCTCGACGTACTCCTGCAGTACCGATGCCGCCTGTCGATCTGCTTCTGTTGCCGTCTCCGGCAGGACGATCCGGTAGTCGCTGGTCCCGTCCCGGGTCAGTTCGATCACGGGTCGACTGTCACAGGCCGACAGGGATGCTAGGGAGAGGAGCAGGAGGAGGGCTGGGATTCCAGGATATTCTGTCATGAGGCAATTCATGGTATCAGTGCGAACAGGTTATCCATCATGCGGATGGAGAGTTCCCGCATGGTCTCTTCGTGGGTCCGGCATTCCTCGATCACCCGGGCGGCCGATTTCCCGACCGTATCGAGTTCGTCTGCGTACTCGATCGTCCACCGGGCCGCGATCGGAGTGGTGATCTCCACATGGAACTGCACTCCAATGACGTTGCCGGCCCGGAACATCTGGTTGGGGCAGTCATTTCCCTCCACGAGACGTGAGGCCCCGACGGGGATGTCGAAGGTGTCACCGTGCCAGTGGAATACGGGGAACTCATCGGGGAACCCGGTCAGCAGGGGATCGGCTTTTCCCTCTTCGGTACGGCGGACCACATAGCCGCCGATCTCCATCACGGGATTCTTCTTCACGTCCGCTCCCAGCACTGAGGCCAGCAGCTGGGACCCGAAACAGATGCCGAAACAGGCGCCGCCCCCGGCGATCCTCGCACGCAGGTATTCCCGTTCCCGGAGCAGAAATCCGTGCCGGTCAAGCTCACGGACACAGACCGGTGTCCCGCCGACCACCACCAGATCATATGCTTCAGATTCGGGAACAGGGTCTCCCCGGTAGGGGTGGATGGTGTCGGTATCGATCGCTCTCTCGATCAGGTACTCCTCGTGCAGGCCGAGCCCTTCCACCTCAAAATTCTGGATGACCAGTACTCTCATCTTCCCACCTCCGACCTGCGCCGGTGTCAACGGTGATGCGCCCGGGTTGACGTAATCGGGGATCAGGCTATCTTGTCCCCCTCCCGGGCATCAAGGGCACCACACTGACACTGTGCCATGACCGACACCTATCGCCGTCCCACACATTCAGAACGGCAGGTATGTAACGATGTCATTACGACCCAGCATAGCACCGAATAACCGATTTATGCGTACGCTACCCATCACGGGCGCATTCGCCCTGATCCTGACTCTGACCGGGTGCGGGGGCCCCCGGGGTTCGAGCTCCGAGCCGGAGATCCTGTCGGAAGAACTGCACGATCATGTAGCCTGGCTCGCCTCGGACGCGCTCAGGGGAAGACGCTCCGGCACGCCTTCAGGGGACCGGGCGGCCCGCTACCTGGCGAATGAGTTCGAGCGGTACGGACTGGAGGGGATCGGTGACGATGGCGGATATCTGCAGGCATTTGAATTCGTGGCGGATGTGGCCCTCGGCCGGGAGAACGGCCTGACGATCGAAGGCGCGGCGGAGAGACTCTCGATCGATTCCGATTGGCGTCCGCTGGCTTTCAGTGACAACGGCTCCGGATTATTCGAGGTGGTCTTTGCCGGCTACGGCATCTCGTCGCCGGATGATGAATACGATGATTACGCCGGTCTCGACGTGGAAGGGAAGGCGGTCCTCGTGCTTCCCTACGGCCCCATGATCGAGGACGGCGGCATGCGGTTCCCCGCCCATCACGCGCTCCGCCGAAAGGCGGCTGTCGCGCGCGACCGGGGAGCCGCCGCGATCCTCATCGCGCCGCACCCCGCTCTCGATCCCGGAGATTTCCTGGAACCGCTCCGGTTCGATTCCTCACCTTCGACGGCCGGGATACTGGCGGCGACCATCACGGTCGAAGCAGCGGAAATACTCCTTGGTAACGCGGGAACTCTCGGCGACATCCACACCCGGATCGACGTATCAGTGATTCCGGAATCGATAACGCTCGAGAGCCGGATCGACCTTGCCGTCGAACTCGAGCAGGTCCGGCGTGAAGGGTACAACGTCGTAGGAGTCCTGACCGGGGCAGGGTCCCAAGCTCCCTGGATCGTGATCGGCGGACACTATGACCATCTCGGGATGGGGGGGAACGGTTCGCTCGTGCCCGGTGAGATCGCGGTCCATAATGGCGCCGATGACAACGCGTCGGGCACTGCCGGTGTCCTGGAACTGGCCCAGGCATTCGCGGCTGCTCCTCCGTCGAGCCGGAATATACTCTTCATCGCCTTCGGAGCGGAGGAACTGGGACTCCTCGGTTCGGCGTATTTCGTTTCTCACATGCCCGAAGAGATCGGCACCATCGAAACGATGATGAACATGGACATGATCGGCCGGCTCACCGATGAGAAACTCACCGTCTACGGCACCGGCACCAGTCCCGCCTGGAACCCGATCCTCGATGACCTGAATGGCCGCGAGGAATACGGCTTCGAGATGAGCAGAATCCCGGACGGTTTCGGGGCTTCCGACCATTCATCCTTCTACACAAAGGAAATCCCCGTGCTGGCCTTCTTTACCGGCACCCATGGCGATTACCACCGGCCGTCGGATGACACCGAGCTCGTGAATTTCGCCGGCCAGGAAAAAATTGTCCGGTTCATCGGCGATGTGGTAACCGCGCTCGATTCGCGGAGCGAGATCGTGGCATTCCAGCCCACAGCCCAGCCGGAACAGGCCGGCGGCCGCATGGGTTTCGGTGTGTACACCGGCGTGGTCCCTGATTTCGGGTACATGGGAGATGGCTTCGCAATCAGCGGTGTGAATGAGGGCAGTCCGGCCGCAATGGCGGGACTCGAGGGTGGGGATGTGATCCTCCGGTGGGGTGAGCGGACGATCCGGAATATTTACGATTACACGTACGCGCTGCAGGACGGCTCACCGGGACAGCGTGTTGAGCTGGAGGTTCGCCGGGGGGACTCGGTCTTTACCGTCCAGGTCGTGCTCGGCAACAGCCGCACCAGGGGACGGTGATCCGATCAGAACGGAAAGCAGGGCGGCGGCGGCCTCATCCCTGCCCGGAATGACCGGATTCCGAGGGAATCGACCCGCACCCCACCCAGAGTGAGGTAGCCGGTGACGGTTCCTTCCCTGTCCCTGAGGTCCGTTTCCGGGGGTGTCGACATCAGGATGAACACGCCTTTGAAAGAACCGATGATGGAGTTCAGGGAGTGTTCCTCAAAGGACCCCCTGATCCACCAGGTCCGGGTGCCGATCAGTTCGTATCCGTTTTCATCACGATACGGAAAGCCCTGCTTCAGCTTCAGGTCGAGGTCCTTATCGCGCAGGGTGTAGGTGCAGAAACCGGGCAGACCGCTATACTGATTGAACCAGATACCGTTCTCCATACCCGCTTTCACCACGAGGATGTCCTGACCGGAATGGGTCAATGTCAGGTGGAGCCCGCCCTCGATGATGCGGTTCCCTTCCGTCAGTATCTCCCGGACAATCGGGTCCCGGAGTTCGAAACGGGCCTTCTGAAGCACGAATGTCCCCGACGCGCTCCGGTCGAGACCGGCCATGACTTCAACCCGGGTGCACTCCGCGGGGATCGCACCCTCGGTCTCACCCCAGTGGAAGGGTACAGTCCCGGCGACCTCGGGAACCCAGCCGTTGGAGAGGATCAACTCGCCGGCGGCATCGTAGAATCTCAGATCGATCCTCACTCCTCCCGGTGACACATCATTCACCCCGAATTCCAGGTAGAACCGGTACCACTCGCCGACGGGAGGATTCTCGATCCGCTGGACCCAGGCGTTGACCTCTCCCGGTTCGGAACCGGAGGCCTGTTGGGAAATGCCCAGGCCCCGGGTCCGTCGTATCTCCATGGGACCGGTACGGAGTCCCGGAGTCGCGGGATCGGCCTCGAGCCGCCAGCCGGCAGGTTCGACCTCCGATGTAACGGCCTTATCCAGGTCGGGATCGATCAGGAGCTGAGGCGGCTCATTCTGCTGGAGCGGTTCGTAGTGGAAGAGTACGCAGGCGGGGATCACCAGCACCGGCAGACAGAAGAGGAGCAGTCTGACAGGTCGGACACAGACCAGGTAGCGTCGGCTCCCGGAGATCGGCATGCCACTGTTCCTCCTGCCCCTCTCAGGTGGATGACGCGGTCGGCCGCCGTGAGGGTACTCCATCAGCTGCCGTCGTTTCAACAGGTACTGATACCTCCTGGATCACCCGTCCAGTGTGATTGACGACCAGGCCGGGATTCACTACGGTCGATCCGGATGGATCAGTCCTCTCCCGGCCCCGACAACGCGGACCGGTGGAGAACGGCCTCATGCCGCAACACAACACCCGGGAGATATCGGAATGAGGATCACAACTTCCTTTTCATACCCGCGCCGTATCAAATACTTCCCGCTCAGTGATCGCGGCCTGGTTGCAGGGGTTCTCGCGATCGGGATACTGCTCATCGCCCCGGTCAACGTAACGGCTCAGCAGCAGGCCGGTGAGGTGTTATCGGTCGTCCGGGCGTATCGGACAGCGTCGGAAGCGGAGATCCTCGATGAATATCGCAGGTTCCTCTCGATCCCGAACGTGGCTTCTGATACCCTAAACATCCGTCGGAACGCCGAACACCTCCTCGGGATGCTGCAGCAGCGCGGTATCGCGTCCCGGCTCCTCGATGTCGAGGGAGCCCCTCCCTACGTGTTTGGCGAGGTGAGACAACCCGGTGCCGAATTGACGATCGTCTTCTACGCGCATTACGACGGACAGCCGGTGGATCCGTCGGCGTGGGCGAGCGACCCGTGGGTCCCGGTCCTGCGTGAGGGGGTGCTCGGCCCCGGGGTCAGGGAGATCCCCTTCCCGCGTCCCGGTGGAATGGATCGGGAACCACTCGATCCCGAATTACGGATCTACTGCCGGTCGGTGAGTGATGACAAGGCCCCGATCGTCGCGCTACTGACTGCCTGGGACGCACTCGCGGCCGCCGACATCAGACCTTCGATCAACATCATCTTCTTCTTCGAGGGCGAAGAGGAGGCGGGTTCCCCCCACATCAGGACGGCGCTGGAGACATATAAGGACCTGCTCGAGGCCGACCTGTGGATCTTCTGCGATGGACCGGTGAACCAGAGCCGGCGACCCGAAGTCGCGTTCGGAGTCCGCGGGATCGTCGGCGTGCAGATGACGGTTTATGGTCCCCTCCGGCACCTGCACAGCGGCCACTACGGTAACTGGGCGCCAAACCCGACCGTGATGCTCACCCACCTCCTCTCAGGTATGCGGGACGAAGAGGGTACGATCCTCGTCGATGGGATCTACGACGATGTGCGGCCGATTACTCCCCGGGAACGGCAGGCGATCGATGCGATGCCCGCTATCGAGAAGCAGATGATAGAGGAGCTCGGCCTCGGCCGGACCGAAGGAGGAGCGGCGCGACTGCCGGAGCTGATCATGCGGCCGGCGATGAACTTCAGCGGGTTCCAGGCCGGCGGGGTCGGTTCTCAAGCCCGCAACGCAGTTCCCAGTGAGGCCCGGGCCTATATCGATTTCCGCCTGGTGCCCGATCTGAAACCCGAAAAGGTCCGGATACTGGTTGAGAGGCATATCGAGCAGCGGGGATTCCATATTGTCCGCGCGGAACCCGACCTTGATACCCGCCTGGGCCATGAGAAGATCATCCGTCTCGACTGGGGGGACGGCTATCCGGCGGTGCGGACTTCAATGGATCTCCCGGTCTCCCGGACCCTGATCGCGGTCGCACGTGAAGTGGCCGGTGAATCTCTCGTGGAAGTCCCCACCCATGGAGGGAGCCTCCCCATGAATGTATTCCGCGAGGTCCTGAAGAGGCCGTTGATCATCCTGCCGATAGTGAACCATGACAACAACCAGCACGGAGCGAACGAGAACCTCCGCCTGCAGAACCTGTGGGACGGGATCGAAATGTTCGGACAGGTGATGGCGCGGTTCGGGGTGGTATATCGGTAACAGATCGACGGGGGGGATTGCATCGGGCGGGCATGCCCGCTACTTTTTGTGTGCGAAGAACCAACGACGAATCGGCACACACCTGGATAACGGGTATCACCATGCCTGACTGGGAACAGATATTCTCCGATACGGCCCCCGAAATGCTGGAGGGCGCCATCCAGCTGGGCGAGAAACTGGGTGGGACCGGCTTCCGCTGGCAGGTTACCGGTTACTTCCTCAACTGGAGCATTCCCTGGTATATCGCGGGTCTGCGGAACGCACTCGGCCGCGACGCGGTCCGGGAACTGATGCCCGGATTCCTGGACGAAATGAAGAAGCAGGTCGAGAAGCGCGGCATCATTCAGCCGGAGTTCCCCTCCGAAGAGATCATCAACATCATCGATGATCTCGGTAACCAGGAGATGGACGAGCTCGCCGGTCGGGGACTGCCCGATGGGGAGGAATCAGGGTCTGAATCCCGGTTGGAGACGCTCTCCGAGATAGAGAACCATATCGCGGAAACTGCGTACAATATTGTTAGTGTAGCGTTCAGCATGGGCCGGAACCAGTTCCCGGAGGCTTCTGCCGGAGAAGCGGCCACCTGGATTCTCGCCATGGCGAGTTCCTCGTTCCTGCATGGTCTCAATATCAGTTTCGGAGAGGAGCGGGCCGCCCGGCTGCACCCGGCATTCTTCAGCCGCCTGCGCCAGGAGATCCGCGAACAATATGAGGAATTCCCCGATTATCCGCTTTCGCACTTCCTCGACATCGCCGGCTCGATCGGCAAGAAGTGGCTCCGGTTATCGGTCAGTCCTGATCCGGAGTCTCCTGGAGCGAGTTGACCTGAAACTCCTCCTCAGTCTCACCTGCGCATTCCTTCTCTGCTCACCGCCCCGGACAATTGAGGGCCAGCAGCTCCATCTTATCGAAGGACAGGTGATGGATGCGGCGACCTCGGCGCCGCTTCCGTCAGCAAACATCCGTCTTCTGGGAACCACCCGCGGAACGATCAGCAACAGCGAGGGTGCGTACCTGATACGTGTCCCCGGGGGCCCCAACACACTGATCTTCAGCTTCATCGGATACATATCCGATACGCTCGAGGTGGATGTGCGGGCCGATATCATCTACGACGTGAAGTTGCGGCCAACCCTGATCGAGATGCCGGTTCTGACGGTATCCGCCGGAGATCTCGCCCGTGGAATCATCAGAAGGGCCATTGAGGCGAAGGATCGGCTGAACGAGGGGCTCAAGAGTTACCGGTTTCAGGCTTTCACTCGACGATCGATTTCCCGTGAGGACTCGATCGTGGGGATCACTGAAGGGTACAGCTACGGGTACTGGCGGGAGGGTGAGACACTCAGGGAAGAGATCTCCCAGTATCAGGCGACCGAGAACCTCCCCGACCTGGGTGAGATCCAGGGTGTGCTGGGGATCGTCGATTTCTCACAGGATGACATCGAACTCGCCGGGAACAGATATGTGGGGCCGCTCCATCCGAACGCGTTCCGCTGGTACGACTATGAGATAGCGGAAGTGAACCTGCAGGACGGGCTGGAAATCTACCGGATTGCCATGGAGCCCAGGAACATGCTGATCCCGCTCCTGCGGGGGACGGTGGATATCGCTGATTCCACCTGGGCCCTCGTGGGGGTGGACCTCGTCCCCGCCGAACAGATCGTCTTCCCTTTCGTCAACGATCTGCAGGTACGGTGGAGGCAGAGCTTCAAGCTGCAGGAGGGATTCTGGCTGCCGACCGATATCAGGATCGAAGGGGGAGTCGAGGTGGGGCTTGGGCCGATCAGGATTCCGCGCATCGGATTCAGCCAGACGTCAGTGATCTTTGATTATGACATGAACGCCGAGATCCCCGATTCGATCTTTGTCCGGGAAGAGAGCGTGGTCCAGCTTCCGAACGCCTCGATCATCGACAGCACCTTCTGGCAGGAGAACGAGGTCCTGCCGATGACGGGCGAAGAGGAATACGCCTACGCGACACTCGACAGCACCCAGGTCCTCGAGGTGCTCTTCGCGCCCCCCGGCTTCGAGATGGACGCCGGATCGGACGAGCTGGTCCTGCGTGGATCGATAGGTGGGGGGGAATTCATCGGCGATCTGCTGGGATTGCTCGATCTGAGGTTCAACCGCGTGGAAGGCCTCATGCTGGGGGTCAGGGCCTCGCGAGACTCGATCTTCGGCCGTTTCGAAGTCGAGGCAGGCGCAGGGTACGCGTTTTCGGCCGACCGGTGGAACTGGCAGGCGACGATATCGACCCGGTTCGGCGCTCGACCCCGTGGCCCGAACCAGTCGGGCAGCCGAGGGGTGGGAATCAGTCTGAGTTTCAGTGATGGAGTCGCCCGTTCACCGAGTGCCGGGTTCTACCCGGTCCTGCTCAACTCCTTCTCCGCCATGCTCTTCCAGGACGATTACTACGACTATCACGCAAGCCGGGGATGGCGACTCGATGTGAATCCGGTCGACCGATCCGGCCTTGGCATCGATCTATACCTCGCCCGGGCGGAGCACCGGAGCCTGGCAGCGATGAATGGCTGGAGTATTTCCAACCGGGACGGGATCCCCCGGGCCAATCCCGCGGTCAGTATAGAGGAAGGCATCTGGAAACGAAGTGGAGCCAAAATAAGGATCGGCCGCCCCGAGAGTTCAGCGAGCTTGTCGACAGGCAAGGGGGTTCTGTTGAGTGTGGAACATGGTGAGGCGTTCGGTGCGGGTGATTTCGCCGGCCCGACGCGATCTGGATATCATTTCTACAACCGGGTCGATGGCGTGCTCTCGTATTCCTTCCCCACCTTTACGACCCGCTATCTCTTCTCCCCCATGCTGGTGATCAGACTTGCGGGAGGGTTGAGTGAGGGCGCACTGCCGCGGGAGCTGTGGGGAGGGCCTGAGAACGCGCTCGGCTACTACTGTCCGCTCGGCGCCTTGCGCGGCGCGGGACACCGCGAACTGGCCGGCACCGACTACGCGGTGCTCACCGTCGAGCACAACTTCCGCAGTCAGCCTTTCCAGATGCTTGGCATCAGGGCACTCTATGAGCGGGGGATCGAACTGCTTGTGCACGGTGGAATGGCGCGGTCGTGGCGGGGAGAGATGGTTATCCCTGCTGATGGACCGTACCGGGAGGTGGGTTTCGGAATCGGCCGGATCGCCGAACTGTTCCGCGTGGATTTTACCCACAGGCTCTCTGCACCTGCAGGCTGGTATCTGACCCTGACACTAACTACTTTCCTGTAGGAGTCTACCGCAGGTTTCTCCGACAGGCTCCTTATAGGAGTCCGTCGGTCTCTTCGACTGGTTTCTGACGAGCCAGGAATAGCCCCCATTATACCCGTAATTCGAGTTGACAGCGCTCGTATTACGAGTATGATTACCGCATGATTCCCCGAAACAGACATATGCTCCGCATCATCGAGCTACTGGCTCACTATCCTGTCGTAGCGATACTGGGCGCACGACAGGTTGGAAAAACCACCCTGGCCGCTGTGGTTGCCGACCGCTTCGGTGGCCCCGCCCACCGGTTTGATCTGGAAGATCCCGATGACCTGGCCCGGCTGCAGGAGCCAACCCTGGCTCTTGGACCACTTACCGGTCTGATCATCATCGATGAGATCCAGCGCAGACCTGATCTTTTTCCCATTCTCCGGGTATTGGCCGACCGTCCGAATCATGATGCCCGTTTCCTTATCCTGGGAAGCGCATCCCCCGGCCTGCTCCGGCAGAGTTCAGAATCACTGGCCGGACGTATTATCTATCATGATCTGACGGGATTCGCTCTTGATGAGACCGGGCGTGACTCGTCTGACTCTCTCTGGCTTCGGGGCGGATTCCCCCGCTCCTTCCTGGCTTCCGAGGAAGCAGTGTCGTTTGAGTGGCGGCGATCATTTATCCGGACGTTCCTCGAACGGGACATACCGAACCTCGGGATCAACATCCCGGCCATCACCCTGCACCGATTCTGGCAGATGATGGCACACTATCACGGACAGGTCTGGAACGGGGCCGAGCTTGCGCGGGCCTTTGGAGTCTCGGCCACGACCGTAAGGAGGTACCTGGATATCCTGACCGGGGCCCTGGTGATCCACCAGCTGCAACCGTGGTTTGAGAATATCTCCAAACGGCAGGTGAAGTCACCGAAGGTCTACTTCGCCGATTCTGGTCTTCTGCACACACTGCTCGGTGTGCAGGATCGGTCGGATCTCATGGGACATCCAAAGGTGGGGGCCTCCTGGGAAGGTTTCGTCATGCGCGAGATCATCCGGTGTCTCGGCGCCTCTCCGGAAGAGACATACTTCTGGGCGACACATGCCGGGGCGGAGCTCGATCTTCTTGTCATCAGGGGCCGGAGCAGGTTCGGATTCGAGATCAAACGCACGACAACGCCCTCCCGAAGCCGGTCTCTCTATCTGGCGCGGACCACCCTCGGTCTCGACCGGCTCGATATCGTCCATGCCGGCGATTCCACGTTCCCTCTGGGTGATGACATCCGGGCGGTCGCCTTCTCACGCCTCTCCGAGGATCTGGAATCGCTCTGATCCTGACCCGCCGGCTCTCTGCACCTGCAGGCTGGTATCTGACCCTGACACTAACTACTTTCCTGTAGGAGTCTACCGCAGGTTTCTCCGACAGGCTCCTTATAGGAGTCCGTCGGTCTCTTCGACTGGCTCCTGGACTGGAACGGTACTACTCTGACGCGTTCCACGTACGGGGGAGTGTGAGGTATGCGGGCATCACCGAACAGATCCGGAGAGCGCATCCCTGAGGGACTGCGGGCGCTGGCGGCCGATCTCTCCAGGGATATTTCGGGTGAAGTCTGTTTCGATGACTGGACGCGGATGCTCTACTCGACCGACGCGAGCATCTTCCAGATCATGCCCCTCGGCGTCGTATTCCCCAGGAATGAAGAGGAAGTCGTCGCCACCGTGGAGCGGTGCTCCGAGTACGGGTTTCCGGTCCTGCCGCGCGGGGGCGGCACCTCTCTTGCCGGACAGACCGTCAATGAGGCGGTCGTCCTCGATCTCAATCGGCACATGGATTCAATTGCCCGATTCCATCCCGAATCGGGATCGATCACCGCTCGGCCGGGGATCTATCTCGATCGACTGAATGACGAAGCCGCGAAATCGAATCTCATGTTCGGGCCCGATCCCGCGAGCGGCAACCGGGCGACAATCGGTGGAGTGTTGGGGAATAACGGTACCGGATCCCACTCGATCCTCTACGGCATGTCGGGAGATCACCTGAGGCGGGTGAAGGCGGTGCTCGCCGACGGCAGCCGGGCGGTCTTCGAGAGTGTTTCGTGGGATGAGGCCCACCGGCGGGCCGGGCTGGCCTCTCCGGGTGATCCGGGAGCGACCGCGGGCGGTCCGAAGGCTGCCCCTCCTCCCGTTACGCTCGAAATGGCTATCTACCGGGAGATCGTGAAGATCGTCAGGGATCACCAGCCTGTTATCGAGGCAGGGTACTCGAAACACTGGCGCCGGGTCGGGGGGTACGATCTGAAGGGATTCAAGCCGGGCAGGCCGATGAACCTGGCGCGTCTGCTCGCGGGCAGCGAAGGCACTCTCTGCACGATGGTGGAACTTGAGCTGGGACTGGTGGAGAGGCCGCCAGGCACCAGCCTCGTCGTGCTCTCATTCGATTCCCTGCTCAGTGCTCTCGGCACTGTGCCGGCAATGCTTGCAGAATCCCCTTCTGCGATCGAACTGATGGACTCGATGCTGATAGGGCTTACCCGGCGGCAGCCAGAGTACGCGCGCAGGATGACTTTCGTCGATGGTGAACCGGAAGCGCTCCTCATGGTGGAAGTGTATGGCCACACACGTGACGAGCGGGAGCCTCATCTGGAGCGCCTCATCGCCGCGGCTCGAGAGGCGGCTGAGGGGCCGGTTGGAACGCGCATCCTTCACAGCCCCGAAGAGCAGGCGAATATCTGGGCGATCCGAAAAGCCGGTCTCGGTCTCGTGATGAGCCGGCGCGGTGACCTCAAACCGCTCCCCTTCGTTGAGGACACCGCTGTCCCTCCCGAAAAACTGCGCGACTACATCGGGGAAGTACTCATGGTGCTTCGGGAGTACGATGCCCCCGCGACTTTTTACGCCCACGCCTCGGCGGGATGTCTCCACATCCGACCGCTGGTGAATCTGAAGGAATCCGCCGGCATCGAGAAGATGGTCTCCATTTCGGAGGCGGTTTCCGATCTCGTGCTCAAGTACGGGGGAGCGATGTCGGGAGAGCACGGGGACGGAATCCTGAGGAGCGCGCTCAGTCCGAAGATCCATGGTGAGGAACTCCATGGTCTCTTTGAGCGGGTGAAGGACACCTTCGATCCCGACGGCATCATGAACCCGGGCAGGATCGTGAGGGGACCGTCGATCGCCGAATCTCTCCGCTACGGACACGAGTACTCCACGATTCCGGTCACGACCTGGTTCGATTTCACACTCGATGGGGGATTCGCCCGCGCCGTTGAGATGTGCAATGGATCAGGAGAATGCCGGAAGCTGGGTACAGGGACGATGTGTCCATCGTATATGGCGACCCGGGATGAGGAGCACTCGACGCGGGGACGAGGGAACGCCCTCAGGGCGGTTCTCTCCGGCCGGGTGGAGAGTTCAGGTCTCCTGGATGAGCGACTATACGATACGCTCGACCTCTGCCTGGAATGCAAGGCCTGCAAGACCGAGTGCCCCAGCTCGGTCGACATGACACGACTGAAGACCGAATACCTGGCCCACTGGCATCAGGAACACGGCGTCCCTCTGCGGACACGCCTGATCGGCGGCATCGACAGGCTGAACCGGCTGGGATCGGCAACCGCGCCCGTCAGCAACTGGATCGCCGGGTCCCCCCCCATGAAATGGCTTCTCGATCGTCTGATGGGACTGGAGGCGCGGCGTTCATTGCCCCGTTTTCACCGGCAGACGTTTGAGAAACAATTCCGCCGCGCGTATCGCGATAACGGAAACACCTCCGATCACGTGACAGGCCGCGGAACGGTCTGGATACTTCCGGACGGATTCACGAACTACACCGAGCCGGAGATCGGCATGGCCACGGTTCAGCTTCTTCGGGGGTTGGGCTGGCGGGTCGAACTGCTTCCGCTGCCCGGAGGAACATGCGGCAGGGCGATGCTCTCGAAGGGACTCCTGGAGAAAGCCGCCGCGGCGGCGCGTGCCAACATCGAGGTGTGGGCTTCCCTGGTGGAGAGCGGTGATCCGATCATCGGCGTGGAACCGTCATCACTCCTCTCCCTGAGGGATGAGTACCCGGCGCTGGTACCTGGTGAGGCGGCCGACAGGGTGGCGGCATCCGCCTATCTCATCGAAGAATGGCTTGTGAAGAATGAAGAAGAACTGGGCTCCGCGCTTCAGTTCCGTTCGCCCCGTGACCACGACGAAGCCCGATTGCTGGTCCATGGACATTGCCATCAGAAGGCACTCGCGGGAAACGGTCCGCTCATGCGTATGCTCGGGTGGCTGCCGGGCACCGAGGTGGAGGAGGTGGATGCCGGCTGCTGCGGCATGGCGGGATCGTTCGGCTACGAAAAAGAGCACTATGACCTTTCGATGGAGATCGGAGGGCAGCGGCTCTTCCCGGCGATTCGTGCTCTGCATGGACGCGGTACAATCGTCGCTCCCGGCACTTCCTGCAGGATCCAGATCTCTGACGCCACCGGCCGTATGGCCGTACATCCGGTGGTCATTCTCGCAGCGCGACTGGTATAATAACGCGTTGGTGTCCCGGCTCAGGAGCCTGTCGGGGAAACTGACGATAGCGAGGGTTACGCTGGCGCTGGATGGCAAGGCGGTTGAGCGGAAAGACCGGAGACGTAGCCACTGCGCTACGTCGAGGACGTTCTGCGAAGACCAACGCAGCCAGCCGGATGCCAGCGTAAGACGCAGCCGGAATGTTTCTCCGACAGGCTCCTGAATCAACGAAAGGGTAATAACGGGTGAAGTCACGTCTCGACACTCCGACTCTCCTGCTTCTGATGTGCATGATCCTTGCCGATCCGGTAACCATTCAGGCACAGGGAGGTGTCAGGACGGAGGGCGATCAGCAGGGATGGGAGTACTCGGTGGCAACTCTGGCTCCGTGGGACGTAACCGTCCCACCGATCGTGCTGGAAAATGATATACTCCACGCGCTGCTCGTGGAACTGGCCGAAGGCGCGAGCCCCGGGCAGTTACGGCGGGAACTCGGCATTGATGTGGAAGTGCTGGAAACGCTCTTCCGGCTGATTGAGGCTGAGGGACTCGGCAGACAGACTGCCGATGGAGGATGGACACCCCTCTCACTGGCACTCACCGAGGATAAGGTGACTCAGCTCAAGGTGCTGGCGGATAGACTCTCTCCCATCATTGCCGATACGGTCGAAGCCAGGTGGAGTGTGATCGATTCTCTGGTTTCCCGTCTGCCGGTAGCAGGGCGTCTGCCGCTCGAACAGACAGGATTCGTGCTCCTGGGCGATTATCTGCTTGGCTTGTTCCAGTATGAGGCGCTCTGGTCGGCCGGGCTCGGGCCGCGCAACCGCCAATACGCGTACCGTGTCTACCGGATGGATCCTTCAGATGCCCCGCCAGGTCACCATGTCATCAGCCTCGGATCGAGCGGGTGGCGGATGGTCAGTTTCTCTTCGGTGAAGTCACTTTACGGATTTTCAACCCTCCTTGATCCCGATTCGCCTTTGCGGGAAGCCCTGCTTGGTGATGCCTCCCGGGAAGACGCCGAAGGGATGGTACTCGACCTGGTGAACGCGTATCGGCTCTGGTATCTGATGGACATTCCTCCCGATCGGGTCACCCGTCAGGTCCTCAGACAGCTTGAAGTCATCGACGAGCTGGATCGTCTCCGGGTTCCCCTGATTTCGATGGATGACATCCCGCCGATGCGATTGATCGCCCTTGAGATTGGAGAAGTCCTCTGGCCTCATCTTGTGAAATCCCTCCCACAGATCAGTGCCATCGCGGAAGAAATCGGATACGGTGACCAGGCCATGCTGGGGGAGATCACGCTCGCCGTCTGGGAGATGGCCGTTCATGAGGCAATGCATCTGTTGATGGATCGTGGTATGGTTCTGCCGCCGGCGGCGTATCGGGGACAGGCGTTGCTGGTGAGATCGAATCGCTGACCAAAAAAATGAGGTTCAGGTATGGGTGTTGACAGACGTAAGTTCATCACGTCCTCGGTACCGGCAGCGGGTGCGGTAGCCTTCGGGCTCCCGGGGGGGATCCCGTTGCCTCCGGGATCGACAGATCCGGTCGGATCGGACGACCTCATCCCCCAGGAGGTTCTCCCTGAGAAAGTAGCCGCTCTTGAGTCGATGACCGGCTCGGAGCCTCCCCCCATCAGCGATGATGAGCGGTGGAGCCGTATCGGAAAGGCCCAGCGGCTGATGGCAGCCGAAGGCCTCGACGGTATCATGATGCTCAGCGGAACTTCGATGCTCTACTACACCGGGATGAGCTGGGGTCGGAGTGAACGGACCTTCGCCCTGCTGATCCCACGCGAGGGCCCGCCGGCCTGGGTGTGCCCGGCGTTCGAACGCGAGCGGGCAGCCGACGGTATAAGGTTTGGAGATGATATCCGGACCTGGGAGGAACACGAGAGCCCCTACGCGCTGATCGCCTCACTCTTTATCGACCGGGGCATGAGGACCGGACGGATCGGACTGGAGGAGACAACCCGGTATCATGTGGTAAAGGGACTTGCCGGCGATGCTCCCGCAGTGGAGATAACATCGGCGGACCCGGTTACGATCGGTTGTCGTGCGATAAAGAGTCCCGCGGAGATCGCGCTGCAGCGGCATGCCAATCAGGTTACCATTACCGCGCTCTCGGCGACATTCGGCTCGCTGGAAGAGGGCCTGACCCAGCGTGATTTCAGCCGCCTCCTGTCGACGGCGTACAACCGGCTCGGCTACAGCGGCGGAGGGCTGGTGCTCTTTGGTGAGAACTCCGCCTATCCCCATGGCACCAGCAGGGAAGAAACCATCCGGGAGGGAACCGTGGTGCTGTGCGACAGCGGAACCAGAGCGGGAGGATACACCTCCGATATCACCCGGACGGCGATCTTCGGTGAACCATCGGTGGATCAGCGGAGAGTCTGGACGCTGGTCAAGGATGCCCAGTCGGCGGCGCTGGAAGCCGCCCGGCCGGGTGTGCCGGCAGGAGACGTGGATCGCGCCGCACGGGAAGTGATCGACCGGGGTGGCTACGGGCCCGGTTATCGGTACTTCACCCATCGGCTCGGGCATGGTATCGGGATGGATGGCCACGAATGGCATTATCTCGTGCAGGGGAACCCGACGATTCTCGAACCGGGCATGACCTTCAGCAACGAACCGGGGATATATATTTACGGATCATTCGGAGTCCGGCTTGAGGATATCATGCTGATAACAGAGGATGGCGCGGAGCTCTATACCGGGCAGGCGGGCACTCCGACTGATCCCTTCATCGGAGAAGCTGTCCTATCTTCGTACACTGTTCCGTAATTACGGTGATGTATCGAGAGCGCCGATGCATTCCGGCCAACTCAAAAAGAACTACCCTGTCTCTGCCTTCTCACCCCGTTTCCGAAGCAGGTAGACGCCCCAGATGATGAACAGTACCGGCCACCAGGTGCCGAGCAGGTCCATCATCTCCCACCAGATATCCCTGAAGAGACCGGTTTCGACGGAGATCCCCCACAGGGCGATGGTCACGAGGATGCCGCCGGGCCAGAGCGGCCACAAACTGCTCTGATGCCAGCTGAAGCGGTCAACCAGGTAGATCGATATGAATCCCAGTCCGAGGAAGAGCGGCATCACATAGCCATGGAGATCGAAAGCGCGCCAGTCATCGAACATGGCGCCGAGGCCGAGGCTGATGAGAATCATGGCGGGGATGAGCAGGCCGTAACTGCGGTTGGTGAAGTATCCGGCCAGGAAGGCGCCACCGAGAGCGATCAGGAAGATACTCCCGCTGACATGGAAGAGATTGCCCGCCAGCAGCAGAGCACCCAGCGCGATCAGCACCCACCCGATGCCGGGCCGTCCCGGTCGTTTGACCATCCCGCCATCTCCATGAACCTGCTGAGGTTCCGGCTGGATCTCCGCACCACCGATACTGCCGTCGATCGATCCTTCAATCATCAGATTCTCTCCTGCTGAGACGACAGAGCGCACTCTGATCGCTATCTTCCCTGTATATACCTTTCTGCCCTGCCACGCAGCAACCGTTGCATTCGAGTGGCGCCGTATCCCGACCGGCTGTGTTGCGCCTCCTCGCCATAGCCACCGCTATGCCTCGTCACCACGCCTTGCCGATCAAGCACGGAGTCACTCTCGGTGCCGACGTTTGCTACGTGACATGACAGTACATGGTCCTGAAGGGTTTCATGAATCACGGAATGCGTTGCGCGGCGGATCGTGAAGTCCGAGAATGAGCGGCGGTGATGAATATAGATAAATCTGACATCAGGGCCGCTTACGCGGAGTGCCGGGCCCAGACGCGACGGCATTACGAAAATTTCCCTGTCGCGTCCGCGCTTCTGCCCCGCCAGGTCCGCCGACACATGTACGCGCTGTATGGGTTCGCTCGTGGCGTGGACGATGCAGGAGATGAGTTCGAGGGTGATCGGCTGGCGCGGCTCGACTGGTGGGAGGCGCACCTCATGGCCGCCTTCGGCAGGGGTGAAGCACCTCCGGGTGACACTCCGGCCGCATTTCGCGCGCTCGGGCAGTCGCAGTCAGAGCTCGATCTCCCCCTCGATCCCTTCATCAAACTCATTGAAGCGAACCGGCGCGATCAGCGTGTCTCGCGATATGCCACCTTTGATGATCTGCTCGATTACTGCACCTGTTCGGCCGATCCCGTCGGCAGGCTTGTCCTCGCTGTATTCGGTTATCGGGATGAAAGACTACACCCCTTCAGTGATGCCATCTGTACCGCTCTGCAGCTGACCAACTTCTGGCAGGATGTGAGCCGGGATCTCGCGATGGGAAGGATCTATCTGCCTTCAGAGGACATGCAGCGGTTCTCCGTAAGTGAGGATGACCTCAGGCGGGATACCGCGACAGAGGAATTCAGAGACATGCTCAGGTTCGAGGTGGAGCGGACACGGGAGTATTTTGACAGGGGGAAACCGCTCACTGGCCTGGTGGCCGGCCGGTTCAGAATCGATCTTCTCCTTTTCTCGCGCGGCGGGGAGTCAATCCTCGACGCGATCGAAGCGGGCGGTTTCGATGTGCTGGGGAAGCGCCCGGCTCTGACGTCGCTGAAGAAGGGAGCGCTGATCTTCTCGACGCTTCTTCGATATCTGATGGGGCGTACCGCATGAGTCACCCCCTGCTGGCAGATCAGAGACGGGACCTCGATCTGGAACGGGCGTACGTCGAATGCGCCCGGATCGCGCGGAAAGAGGCCCGGAACTTTTACTATGCCTTCCTCCCGCTGCGCAAGGACCGCCGCCTTGCGCTCTATGCTCTCTACAGCTTCGCCCGGATTGCGGATGACCTCGCCGATGAAGAGGGACGCGATCTCGATGAACGGCTCGCCGGTCTCGACGAACTCGAACTGCGGCTGAACGAAACGCTCGAAGGTGATCCGAGTGGAACCGTTTTCACCGCGCTCGCAGACACCATTGTGCGCTTCGAAGTTCCGGTGCACGCGTTCCGCGACCTGCTCATGGGAGTGAGACAGGACCAGCGGGTGGCACGATACAGGACATACGAGGACCTCCGCACATACTGCTACCATGTGGCGGGAACGATCGGCCTGATGTGCGCCGCCGTCTGTGACGGTCATTCTGAGGAAGCGGCCGCGTTCGCGATCTCCCAGGGACTCGGCATGCAGCTGATCAACATCATCAGGGATGTAAAGACCGACGCGGATACCGACCGGATCTATATCCCCGGGGAGTTGATGGAGGAATATGGCGTCTCCGAGGAGGATATCTTCGCGGGCCGTGCGGGTGAAGCGTGGGAAGGGATGATGGGAGTGCTTGCCGGGCGGGCGAGAGAGGCCCTCGATGAAGGAAGTGGACTCCTCCCCCTGATTGCCCGGGATGCCCGCATCTGTCCGGCACTGCTGGGAGATCTCTACCGGAAGATTCTTGACCGGATCGAGGCCGCTCGCTTCGACGTTTTCAGCTCTTCTTCTGATCTCACTTTCACCACGAAACTCAGGCTCCTTGGTTCGGCGTACTGGCGCTACCGCCTCCGCGGCCGATCCTCACGGATCGGAAGTCGCTAAGTGCACCGCTCCGTAATTGCGGTGATGTATCGAGAGCGCCGAGGCGTCAAGCCGGCAAGGCATGAGGAGGAGGGATAGTACAAAGATGGATGGGGAACCGGGTGCGCATCCGGTAGAGGGACGGCAGCCGTACGCGGTCGTGGGTGGCGGTGTCGCGGGACTTGCCGCGGCCGAAGCCCTGATCCGCGCCGGACAGCGCGTGATCCTGCTGGAACAGCGAACCGAGCTGGGGGGGCGGATCTCTTCGTTCAGGGACCTCGACAGCGGCTGGTATCTTGACAATGGTCAGCACGTATGGATGCCCTGCTGTACCAAGTTAGTCGACTTTCTGAACCGGACAGGTGTGGGTGACCTGACCTGTACCCAGCCGCGACTCAGGGTAACCTTTCTCGAACAGAACCGAAAAGAAGCGGTTCTGGAAGCTCTGAACCTGCCGGCGCCATTCCATCTGCTCCTGCCACTGATGACATTCCCGCCTCTTCGACCCGGTGACCGGGCAGCGCTCCTGCGCGGTCTCATGTCGCTGAAGTTCTCCGGGGCCCGGCTTCTCACCGAAGGGCAGGACAGAACGTTCGGAGAATGGCTCGCCGATCATCGCCAGCCCGCAAGGGTTATCGAGAGCTTCTGGGAACCGGTGATCTCATCGATCCTCAACCAGCGGGTCGATGAAGCCCGGGCCGATCTGGCGGTGATGGCGATCAGGGATTCCTTCCTGGCCGGAAAAAGGGACGCGAACCTCGCCTGGATGAGTCAACCGCACGGAACCGTCTGGAACCGGGTTGCCGTCGATCTCGAAGAGCGGGGAGTGAGCATCCGGCGAGGGACAAAGGTCGAGGAAATCGAGCTGGCGGATGGAGGTGACAGCCGGAAACCGCGACTCTCTTCCCTTATGCTCTCCGGCGGTGAGCGTGTTCCCGTCGCCGGCGCGGTTATGGCCATTCCACCAGGGGCTCTGCGGGGAATCGTGCCGTCTGAGTTGCGGAACACCTCACCCTTCAGGGAGGGAACAGGCCTCGAGTGGACACCGATCCTGAACCTCCATGCCTGGTACGAGAAACCAGTGACCGGAGAACCGCTCTTCTGCGTTCTGAACAGCCCCCTGCAGTGGGTGTTTGTCAAACCGGGACAGGCACCGGTCGGGGGGAGCGACCCCGTTCCCTCATCGGCCCAGCACCTGAACCTGGTGGTCTCTGCTTCGAATCGCTTCCTCGGTCAGGATGACGGGCAGACGATCGATCTCCTGCTGGATGAACTCTCCGCGGTCCTTCCCGGAGCGCGATCAACGAAACTCCTGGCAACGAAGCTCATCCATGAGACCAGGGCGACATTCAGCGCTGTTCCCGGGTCTGAGGCACATCGCCCCTCACAGCAGACCCCGATTCCCAATCTCGCGATCGCGGGAGCCTGGACCGCTACCGGGTGGCCATCCACTCTGGAGGGCGCCGTCCGTAGCGGAAGAGCGGCTGTTCGTGCTCTCGGTGTCAGCTCTTCCTGACAGGCAGGGATTCACTGCCGGCAGGGGATCGTGCGCGATTCCTCCGAGGTGTCAGCAATTGCTGACAGTCACCCGCGTACTGGATTGGTTCTCCTCTCTCGCGGCCGCAGGCAGCCGGATACTCCAGCACGTTTATCGATGCCGTCTTGCGGTGACATTCGGGATCAGGTTGGTCCGGATACACCGGTGGCATGGCGATTGCGCTGAGAGCAGGTCATATGACGCCGACCCCGGTGTCACTGTTCCCGGTACCCGGGAAGGAGGAACGCTCATGCGCACAGTAAGGAAAGTATGTTCGGTAGTGGCAGTGGCGGCCATCCTCGCCTCGCCGTCCGCGATTATGGCCCAACCGGACAACCCCGCGACCCGATATGACGCCTGCATGGACCGGTCCGAGGAAAGTCTGCTGCGATGCCTCAAGTCATCGGGTGAGACAGATCTCCTCTGCTGGTCGACATACGGCTACGCAAAGTTTTGGTGCACCGTCTCGTATGGTGTCAGGACGATCATCTTCCGATCGTCGTCTGAGCGGATCGCATGAGGATCGGCCTGCTTACCGCCCTGTTCCTGGCGCTCTCCGGTTGCGGGGGAGAGGGTGCGGATTTCGAACGCGTGAGACTTGCCGGCGAAGTCATGTATCAGGAACCGGCATCGAGCACCGATCCGGCGCTTGTCTTCACCAGAGACATTCTGATGCTCGATGAGCGTCTCTACATTCTCGATGGCAAGCTCGCTCACGTTGTGATCTTCGATCCGCAAGGCAGGTCGATCCTCAACACATTCGGCGGAGTGGGGGAGGGGCCGGGGGAACTCGGCCGCTTCCCCTACGCCCTCGTTTCCGACGGAGAGCGCATCGGGGTGGCGCATCTCTTCACGGTGTCGTGGTTCACGCCGGAAGGCGAGTACCTCGAGTCGGAATCGCTCCCGCCGCTCGATCTCTCCACACCCTCACTCCAGTGGAGCGCGGGTGGCTGGTTGAGCAACGCGCCCTTTCGCGGCCCCGGCTCTCCCTGTGCCACGTACATATCCTCCACCGGCGATAGTGTCGGATACGGTCGGGCAGTAGCGCCCGGGAGATCGGATGAATTCGGACTCGCCGCCATGGAGCTGAATGCCGTCCATGTCGGGAGATTCAGAAACGGGAACGTGATCGCGGGTCACGTGCAGGAGAACCGCATTACCATCTTCGCGCCCGATGGGGCTTCGATCGCTGAAGATGCATGGTTACAGGCTCCGGAGAGACCGGAACGCGGACCCACCGGACAGCTTCGGGGGTACCCCGGGTTCACCCTCTCTCTGAAGATGGGAAGTGACGGTTTCGCGTATCTGCTGGATGGAAGTCTCAGGCGGGTGCGGCGATACGATCGCACGGGGAGCCTGCTTGCCGAGTTCGAGTTCGACCTCCCGGTGATCAGGGTTCTCTGGACCGAACCCGGGATCGCCCTGGCCATTGATGGTACCGATCGGGTAATACGGTTCAGGGTCGGGGAAGGGAACACGCGGCCATCTTCTGTGTCTGCTGTACGGGAGGGCGATTCCTCTGTGGATAGTTCCCCACTGCCCGGCAGACTCGTGGAACGAATCGGGGATCTGGCGACATACCTGCGTGACCAGAGTCTTGTGCGGGAAGAAGGGATATCGCCTGGAAATATGAGGTCGGGCAGACCGACAGCAGTCGGAGGGACAACCCGGCTTTACCTCGGATACCCGGACGGCCCGGGGCTGCTGCTTTCACCCGCCGAAAGCGGGGTGGATACTGAGTGGGCCGGCTTCAGGGTGGATGGACGCACGGGTGCTCATCCACGGGGATCACTCCGTTCCCGGATCGTAATGGCAGGTGATGATCCCGTGATTTTTGATCCCGGGCAGGGGCTTCTTCCGCTCCGTGAGGAGCATTCCGGTCACCTGTGGCCGGAGGGCACCTGGCCGAGCGACGCCACCTGGCTGGGTGAGGAGCGCTGGCTCGTACACGACACCCTGTCAAAGAAGCAGGATCCCCTCTCGGTGATCGATCTCGCGACAGGTACGTCAATGCCGGTCGGCGGTGCGGGAACCCACCGTCCGATGGGACTCACTTTCAAACCGGCCTGGAACTGGTGGTGGATGCGGCGCCTTGATGGTGACCGCGTGATCATCTTCGATGAGTCCTCGCTTCGGATCGCTACCTGGTCCCGGGAGGGGATCTCCGGCTGGCACAGCCTGACGGAAAGCGGATTAAGAACGGTCGATGAGCGTAAAAGGGGGCTCACTCTCGATCGGGAGGTTGCGGCACTCTGCGTCCTTGAGGGGCGGGGAATCCTCATTCTGTCGAACGATCCTGCCGCAGAGGAGCCGTCGAACCGGCTGACACTGGTCTCGTTCGAGGGTACCATCCTCCGCCGGTGGGACCTGCCGATTCAGCTCACTGTCACCGGCATGACGCTCACCGCATGGGGCGATCTCTACCTCTTTACGCGGCGGGCACTCCTGGAATGGATGGGATGGAAGGAAGCGACGGCCGTTCACTAGTGTCATGTCAGGTGACAAACGTCGGCACCCATCGAATGCCACGGTTGTTGCGTGACAGGGCACCAGGCCTCTGGATCGGGGCCCTCGCGCTCGTGGTATTCATCGGGTTGGATCTTTTTGCCGGGAGCCGCGATCGTGCTCCTGTGAACCCGGTCGGAGCCTGGCTCGGTACCGACATCGCCGGTCTCCTCGGCCCCCTCATCACTCTTGAGGGAGGTGCTATAGATCTGGGTAGTACCGGTCTCCGGTTGTGGGTGCTGGTTGAGGACAGAGAGTGCCTTTCCTGTCTCGACGAGCTCCCGGTTCTCAGTACTCTGGCTGGTCGGTCTGAATTCCGGGGACTGGAAGTTGTAACTGTGGCGCTTGGTGATCGCCATGAAGCCCGGCGTACCCTGCTGGGATTGGAACCGGGGATGCCGATCCGGGTTTCCACGAACACGTCCGCAGCTGCTGTGCTTGACCTCTTTGAGGCAACCAGGACGCCGGTGCGGGTTCTCACCTGGTATGGCCGGGTGGTCGGGCGAAGCGCTCTGAGCGTGCTGGAGTCCGGGGGTGAAGCCGTGCTTGTTGAACTGCTGCGACGGTGGTCAGCGGAGTAGACTCAACTCTCCCGGGGCGTTACTCTCTGAAATCAGTCAGTGATAATTTCGTACTATCACTGGTCACCGCACCCTGTTCAGATGAGGTGGTATCATGCGTCCCAGGTACTGTCCTTCGTTGTTCCCGTTACTGATCGCTTCCACCCTCGTTATGGCCGGATGTGCCGCCGGCGCCGGCGCCCCGGAGACCACTCCTGCCGGTCATGTCCATCTCTACCAGCTCGAGAAGGGAGACGAGGTCACCTTCTCGAACGAGACCGATATAAGCATGGAGATGGATGTACCGGAGCTCCCGATCCCCCAGCCGATCGAGATGTCGCTCAGTATGACCCACCGGCTTACAGTGGAGGAGGTCCGGGACGGGTTGATCACCGGGGAACTGGTGAATGAGAATGTTTCCATGTCCGGTATGGGGGAAATGCTCAACCAGATGGGGCTCGGTCAACTGGGGAACATGAAGATACCGGTCAGGATGACTGCCCGGGGCAAATCGGAGATGGATCTCTCCTTCGAGGAGGCGGGAGCAGGGGGCGGCATGATGAACATGCCGGGCGGTCTGAACAGTTTCTTCGTCCCCTGGCCGGATCATCCAGTACCGGTCGGTACCTCCTGGACTGACAGCATATCGATCGAACAGGCCCAGATGGAGATGGACATCACCGGCACCGTGATCACCGAGTACACCTACCTGGGACTGGAGCCGGTCGGGGGGACAGAAGACGCGGTTCCTGCCCACAAGGTCCACGCCGTGCTTTCCGGCACAATGGCAGCCGGTGTCGACCAGGCGGAGGCGGACATGATGATGTCGGGAACGTGGAGTGGAGAAACCGATTACTGGTTCGACCAGAAGGACGGACTGCTGATTCTGTCCACCTTGTCGATGCGCACTTCGATGCTCATCGAGATGTTCGCTCCGATGGAGATGATCATACCGATGGACCTGCAGATGAAGGCCACGATCAAGAGGGTCCGCTGAGAATTACGAGTTAGTTATTCAATTCCTCAGTTCGGGATGATCCTCGCTCAGCTCCCTTCATCCTTCGAACGGTCATGCGGAACGATCTCCTCGAGGCCCATTCCGGTCAGCTGCCGGTTGAACGCCGCCAGATCGGTGTCGAGGATCTCATTCAGTCGGTCGAGCTGGATCTGGAGTTCGGCCGAGAGGATGGCGAAGACCTCATACGACTGATCCGTCGGCCGGTAGTCACCGCTCATCACCACCCCGAGGAGGCCCGCGATCTTGTTGTTCAGCTTGATCGGGAAGTTGAGCGGGTCCTGTCCACTGCTGTTCCTGACCTGGTAGATCTCCCCTTCCGGTCCGCTCAGCTTCTCCTTGAGGGTCTCGCCGGCACGGGCCAGCGCCTGATCGCTCCCTGATGCTTCGATCGCGGAGTCCACCTTTGTCTTGATGTCCCGGATCATGTAGACGGCGTCATTGGCGTTGTTGGTCCGTTCGCTGACCCGCATTGCCAGTTCGAACTGTGCCCGCAGGTCGGCATCGGAGGAACCGCTCCGCGGGTCGGCCAGCCAACGGAAGGTCGTCGATTGCTCCTCGGTGCGCACACGGCGCCGGTCCGGGAACACGGCGGTCATGCTGATCCGGTAGTGACCGGGAGCCGCGGTGATAGGACGCGATCCGGCCGCCCACAGGATCATCCCGTCGAATCCCCGGAAGGAGGGGTACTGCAGGAAAGTCGAAAAGCGGTGCATACCGGCATTCTTCGATACATTCTGACCCGATCCGCTCTCCAGTGTCGTGAGGACATTCCCGCTCATGTCGGAGATCTCGATCCGGACCGACTCGGCGTCTTCCTTCAGGAGGTAGGTGATTATCACGCCGCTCATCGGATTCTGACCCACGGTGGCACTGGTTCCTCCACTTCGGCCCCGGAAGCGACCGCTGCCGCCTCCCCACCGGGTTCGGTAGGCCTCTTTCGGCTGGAAGAGAAACGCGCTCCGGCCATCGGGAACGGCGTCCACCTGATGGAGGGGAGTGATGTCATCGAGCACCCAGAAGGAGCGGCCGTGGGTAGCGGCGATGAGATCGTCTTCCTTCACCACCAGGTCGTGGATCGGCACCAGCGGCAGGTTCAGCTGGAGTGACTGCCAGTTCTGACCGCCGTCGAAACTTACGAATACTCCCATCTCGGTGCCCGCGTAGAGGAGTCCCTTCTTCCCGGGGTCCTCCCTGACCACCCGGACGAAGGTGGTGTTCGGGAGATTATCGATGATCTTCGTCCAGGACGCTCCGTAGTCGCGGGTGACGTAGATGTATGGTGTGTAATCGTCATTCTCGTGGTTGTCGACGGCCAGCCAGGCGGTCGCCGGGTCGTGAGGGGAGGCCTCGATCATGCTGCACAGCCCCCACTCGGGCATCCCGGCCGGGGTGATCTTCTGCCATGAGGCTCCGCCGTCGCGGGTGATGTGCACCAGCCCGTCGTCGGAACCGGCCCAGATCAGGCCCGGGACGATGGGGGATTCACTGATCGTGAAGATGGTGGCGTAGTACTCCACACTTGTGTTGTCGTGGGTGAGATCACCGCCCGACGGCCCGAGGGTTGCCGGGTCGTTTCGGGTGAGGTCAGGACTGATCTTCTTCCACGTCTCCCCCTCGTTGGTGCTCTTCAGCAGGTACTGCGAACAGGTGTAGAGCACATCTGGATCGTGGGGGGAGAAGACGATGGGGAATGTCCACTGGAAGCGGAGCGCTGCATCGATAGCGCCATGTCCCATCGGGTTGTCCGGCCAGGCATTGATGTTCCGGCTCATCCCCGTCCGGTGGTCGACTCTGGTCAGCAGTCCCCCGTAACTGCCGCCGAAGACGATCTCCGGGTCATCGGGATCAATCGCGATGTAACCGCTTTCACCGCCTGCGGTCGATTCCCAGTCGTCCTCACCGATACCGAATCCCGAGGTGCGGCTCGCGATCCGGACGGTGCTGTTGTCCTGCTGGGCCCCGTATATCCGGTAGGGGAAGTTGTTGTCGGTCGTGACGTGGTAGAACTGAGCGGTGGCGTTATCCTGCGCCGACCAGGTCCGGCCGCCGTCGAATGAAACGTTCGCGCTCCCGTCATTGGAGTTGATCATCTTCTGCGGGTCGTCGGGATTGATCCACAGATCATGGTTGTCACCGTGGGGAACACCGATCGTCGAATACTTCTCGCCGCCGTCGGTGGAGCGGTAGAAGCCGGTGTTCAGCACATACACCGTCTCGCGGTCCCCTGTATCGGCATAGATACGCGTGTAGTACCAGGCGCGCTGGCGGAACCGGCGATCGTCGTTCAGCAGTGCCCAGTTCGCTCCGGCGTCGTCGGAGCGGAAGATGCCGCCGTCCTCGGCTTCCACGATCGCCCATACACGGTCGGGATCAACCGGTGAGAGGGTAACGCCGATCTTGCCGATCAGTCCCTGGGGCAGGCCGGGATTGCGCGTGATATCGGTCCAGTTGTCCCCGCCATCGGTGGTTTTGAAGAGCCTCGATCCCGGACCGCCACTGTTCAGGGAATAGGGGGTCCGTCCCGTTTCCCAGGTGGCGGCATAGATCGTCCCGGGGTCGTTCGGGTCCATCGAAAGGTCGACCGCCCCGGCGCGGTCGCTCACGAAGAGGATCTTCTGCCAGGTCGTACCTCCGTCGGTCGACCTGAAGACACCTCGTTCCTCGTTTGGTCCATAGATGTGGCCGAGGGCGGCCACGTAGACGACGTCGGGATTATCCGAATGGATCCGGATCCGGGAAATAGTGCTCGTCTCGGTAAGCCCCATGTGCGTCCAGGTCTTACCGGAATCGACCGATTTGTACACCCCGTCTCCATGGGAAATGTTCCCCCTGATCTGGGTCTCCCCCATGCCGACGTAGACGATGTCGGGATCCGACAGGCTCACCGCGATGGCTCCGACCGAGCCGGTCCCGAAAAATCCGTCGGAGACGTTCTCCCAGTCCTCACCGGCATTGGTGGTCTTCCAGACCCCTCCACCGGTGCCGCCGAACCAGTATTCATCGGTCCGGCTCGGTACCCCGGCCACCGCGGTCGACCTGCCTCCTCTGAATGGGCCGATCGAGCGCCATGAGAGCGCCGAGTAGAGGGAGGGATCGACTTCCTGCGCGACTGCCTGCGGCGTTCCGGCCAGGAGCGGCAGGAGCAGCAGAGAAGCGAAGGTCATGAGAATGGAACGTCTCAACCTGGGGGAACGGTTCATGACGAATCTCCGGATATCTGTTCGTGTGTGACGGACATCCCGTTCGGGTCAGGGGCAACGACTCGGACCGGGGCAGAGATATTACCAGTGTACATCCGGAAAATCCGGATGGACAATGAAGTAGCTATACTTCAGGTCCACAGGAAAATTCAGTTTCTCCCGATGGATCACCGTTCCTGCCCTCCTGTGACTGGTACTGCAGGAGGTAGAGGCAGTGGTAGATACCCCGCATCGCAAGAAGTTCCTGGTGGGTGCCTGATTCGCGGATCTCACCCTTGTGGAGTACGATGATACGGTCGGCCTTCTGGATCGTTGAGAGGCGGTGGGCGATCACGATGGTCGAGCGATCCTTCATCAGCTTCTCGAGCGCGTCCTGGATCAGCACCTCGGTGTCGGTGTCGATGCTGCTGGTGGCTTCATCCAGTACGAGCACCGCGGGATCGAAGGCCAGCGAGCGCGCGAACGCGAGCAGCTGACGCTGTCCCGTGGAGAGGGTGGCGCCGCGCTCGACCACCTCGGCCCCATAGCCCCCGGGTAGTCGCCGGATGAAGGGGTCGGCGTTGACGTGGCGGGCGGCCCGCTCCACGTCCTCTTCGGTGATTGTTTCTTCACCCATGTGTATGTTCTCAGCGATAGTGCCGCTGAAGAGGAAAACATCCTGCTGAACAACACCCACCATGGCGCGCAGCCGCTCGAGATCCATCTCCCGGATATCGATCCCATCGATCAGGATGCGTCCCTTCTGGATGTCGTAGAACCGGTTGAGGAGGCTTGTGATGGTGGTTTTTCCGGCACCGGTAGCGCCGACGATCGCCACCGTCTGGCCCGGTTCGACCGTGAAGGAAACATCCTTCAGGATCCAGTCGGTGCTCCGCTCGGGCCGCGCCTCGTCAGGCTCGAAACCCGGATCGTCTATGGTGCGTTCCCTGGTGAGTTCTCCATCGTATCTGAACCAGACATTCCGGAACTCGATCCTGCCCTGAAAGACCTCAGCACTCCGGGGCTCCTCGGGAGAAATGATCGTGGCCGGTTCATCCATCAGCTTGAAGATGCGCTCGCTTGCGGCCATGGCCGACTGCATGACGTTGTACTTCTCCGCCAGATCACGCACCGGACGGTAGAATCGCTGGACGTAGAGGATGAAGGCATAGAGCACGCCGAACGTAATGGCTCCATCGATCACCCAGCCGCCGCCGAACCAGATGAGCACGGCCAGCGCAAGCGCGCCGATGAACCCCACCCCCGGGAAGAAGAGGGCGTAGTAGAAGATCGTTTTCAGATGGGCGTTCAGGTGCTGCTGGTTGATCTCACGGAATCGTTGGTAGCTGCTCTTCTCCCGGGTGAATATCTGGATCACCCGGATGCCCATCAGGTTCTCCTGCATGAAGGAGTTGAGACGGCCGAGCTTGGACCGCACTTCCCGGTACGCATCTCTGGCGCGGGTCCGGAACCAGAGGGTGCCAATCAGCAGGACCGGCAGGATGAGCACCACGACCGTAGCGAGGCGGGCATCCTGGTAGAACATGAATCCGATGATCCCGGCCAGCATGAAGAGATCACCGAAAATCGCGACCACCCCGCTGGTGAACATGTTGTTCAGGGCTTCCACATCGTTGGTGAGCCTGGTAAGGATCCATCCCACGCTCGACCGGTCGTAGTAGGAGAGGGGGAGTCGCAGGAGATGCGAATAGAAGTCGGTACGGAGATCGTACATCACCTTCTGGCCGGTCAGGTTCATCAGGTAGAGCTGGAGATACTGGAAGAGAAATCCGCCGATCACCGTGCCCAGCAGCAGGAGCGCCATCAGGTTCATCCCGTTGAGCCGCTCGGAGATAGAGAGCCCCTCAGCAGACTGTGGATCGATGAACCGGTCGATCGCCATCTGGGCGATCGTGGGGCCGGCGAGCTGGATGAGTGAGCCCACGAACATCAGGATGATACTGATCGCGACCCAGGTACGGTACGGCTTCAGGTAGACCAGAAGCCGACCCATCAGGCGGCGGTCGAAGGCCTTTCCGATGTCCTCGACATCTATGGTGGACATGCCGTGGCTCATCCCAATGACTCCAGCTCTTCTATCAGCGCCTGGTGCTCCACCATGCCCATGTACCGGCCGCCCAGGTCGATCAGCTCCTGGTGGGTTCCCATCTCGGTGATCGTTCCCTCATCGATGTAGATGATCAGGTCGGCATCGCGAAGGGTGCTGACCCGGTGACTCACGATCAGGGAGGTGCGCTCCGCGAGAGTTTCCCGGAGCCCCTCGAGGATCGCTTCCTCGGTATTGGTGTCGACGCTGGAGAAGGCGTCATCGAGGATGAGTATCCTCGGATTCCGGATGATCGCTCTTGAGAGGGCGATCCGCTGTTTCTGCCCCCCGCTCAGCGTCACCCCGCGTTCACCGACCGTCTGCCTGTACCTGTCGGGGAACTCGAGGATCTCGTCATGAATCCGGCTGACGGTTGCGGCCGCGATCGATGCTTCCCGATCGAGATGTCCGGTGCCGAAGGAGATGTTCTCCTCGATCGATTCGCTGAACAGGAAGCTCTCCTGAGGTACCATGCCGACCGATCGCCTCAGGGTTTCAAGGGGGATATCCCGTACATCGGTGCCATCGATGAAAAGCATTCCCCGTTCCGGCTGAAAAAGACGCGGAATCATGTTGAGAAGGGTGGACTTGCCGCTCCCTGTCGGACCTGTGATGCCGATTGTCGCTCCGCCGGGGATGCGCAGGGAGAGATCCCTGAGAACGGGGTCGCTCCCATCATCGTAGGCGAAGGTGAGGTTTCGGAACTCGATCTCTCCCCTGAGGATCCGCGCGTCGGCCTGCACGCCCTCTTCATCCTGGATCTCCGGTTCGGCGTCCAGAATCTCGGTTACCCGCACCAGGCTCGCCGTTCCACGTTCGAAGAGGTTGATCACCCACCCGAGGGCGATCATCGGCCAGGTCAGAAGGGCGTGGTACTGCGTGAAGGCGACCATGTCGCCCAGGGTGATGGAGCCTTTGATGACCTCCTTGCCGCCGAGCCATATCACGATCCCGAGACCAAGTCCCGCGATCGCCATGAGCAGCGGAAAAAAGCTGCCGTAGATGCGGACGAGGTCCATGTTGCAGTCAACGTATTCCCTGTTGAGGGCGCGGAACCGACCGAGCACCGATTTCTCACGGGTGAAGCCCTTCACTACCCTGATGCCGTTCAGGTTCTCCTGGACGTGAGTGCTCAGCGAAGCGAACTGTTCCTGAACCGCCGTGAACCGGTTGTGCAGCAGCGGGCTGACCCTCATGACGATAAGGGGCGTGATGATCATGGGAAGAAGGGAGTAGAGCGTGAGGCGCGGGCTGATGGAGAACATGATGGGGAGTGCAATCACCACCATGATCACCAGTTCGACCCCGTTCCACAGACCGGGTCCGATGAACATCCGGACCGCCTCGAGATCGTTGGTGGCCCGGGCCATGATATCGCCGGTCTTCTGGCGGTTGTAGAAACTGAAGGGCAGTGAAAGGAGGTGGTCGAAGAAATCGTTCCGCAGGTCGAAATCGATCTTCCGGCTGGTACCGAGCAGGAGGATACGCTGGTAATAGATGAAGATGGCGGCGGCGGCCTCTATGGCAAGCAGCAGCAGGATGTAGGGGAGCAGTTCGTGGCTTTCACTCGCATCTTTGATCGCGTCGATGGCCCACCCGAAGATCCGCGGACCCGCCAATCCCAGGACACTGCTGAGCAGGACAAAGAAAAATCCCGCACCCAGCGCCACTTTATAGCGTGCCAGATACGGGAAGAGAGGTTTGAGTCGCTCTATCAAAAGCATCCCCGCTCAGTGTACCGCTCCGTAATTACAGAGCGGTGCACTATATCACGATCCCTCGAACGATACTCGTAGGTAACTCCCCGTTAAACGGTTGGGAAACGGCTCAGACGGCCTCGACAGAGACAACTTCCGGGACCTCTGCCTTCAGCCGCTGTTCGATCCCCATCTTCAGTGTCATCTGGGACATCGGGCAGCCGGCGCAGGCCCCCATCAACCGCACCATTACGATACCCTCTTTGATATCCACCAGTTCCACATCCCCGCCATCCATCTGGAGAGCGGGACGGAGCCGTTCCAGAACTCCCGACACTTTCTCTTTCATGTCGCCCGTCTGGTTGTCCTGATTCTCCATGTCTTCCTCCCCGGCCTTGATAAGGAACGGGCCCCGCAGGACCCGTTTCCGGATAATCAACAATACGACAAAGGTAGGTCGAGCCCGTTCCAAGTCAACGGCAAAGCCGATGTGCGGTGTGCGGGTGATGGTGGGCAGAAGCGAAAAAATGGTTCTGGCAGTGTTTCCAGTCGTGCATCACCTTAGTGTCATGTCAGGTGACAAGCGTCGGCACCGAGAGTGATGCCGGGCTCGGCCTGCAAGGCGCGGCGACGAGGCATAGCGGTGGCTGTGTACACCGTTCCGCAATTACGCTGGCATTCAAGCGTCGATGCATTCCGGCCAGCGTCGTTGTTCGTCGTCACGATAGCCACTGCTATCCTTCCTCCTCTTGCCTTGCTGGCCGAACGCCTCGGCGCTCTCGGT